>OLOR01000086.1_pt1 | contig 101013 bp, 104 predicted proteins | sample 1672521 | NCBI WGS metagenome assembly OLOR01 (sample SAMEA3136695, study PRJEB25190) | human gut metagenome | biome: human gut; feature: human-associated habitat; material: faeces | place: Austria | collected 2013
ACTTAGCTGCATCTTCAATGCGTCTATCGTCTACCGCCGCATTAATGCGCCTGTTGTATGCAATTATCAAACCTATGTCTCTCATCTTGCCTCCTTACTACGGACATACCCCATTACGCTAAGAGCCTGCTCATTGAGGCGCTGTCCGTATTCTTTTTTTGTATTTTTATCAAGTTCTGAAAAATCAATCACTTTCTCTCCCTCAATAATTTTTATAACTATATTCATCAGTTCACCTCATGCCCTTTTATGTTTTATATGCTACTTACGCTTTTTATGTTCATTGCATAAAAGCACGATTATTATGCAGATAATAATGATCATTACTCTTGCCGTATAATTCATTTATTCCTCCTTCATCTTCACCCAGTATTCCGTTTTAGCTGTTACAACCGGTATATTTTCTTCCTGCATATACCGGAGTAAATCTTCTGGTTTGCCAAAATTGGCATATTCGGTTCGTATAATCATTACCTGCCCCTTTCTTAAAATCCTTGTATAAATGTCTTTTTGCTCCTATACTTTAATTACTGGTGTTGCAGCACCTAGTTTTAAGAAAGGAGATTCTTATGGAACTCACAAAGATAACCACTAAATTTGCTGTTACTCTTTACAAATGTTACTTACAGCGTGTTGAATCAGGTATTCCCAGATCATCTGCTATCGAATTTAATAGCCTATCACATTCTGAATTTCCTGATTTCTCCGATGATGATATTGATTTCTGTATTAATGAAATGAAAAGTCATAAATATATAAAGGTCGATATCTTGGGAAATATAACGCTTCAATCAACTTTTATATATGATATGGAGAATCGTTTTAAATCCGGTCTGACCGAAGTTATCAAATTCTTAGCAAACTTAGCGTCAAATATCATTTAATTTGCTCAGCTAGTATCGAATGGTACTAGCTGATTTTTTCTCCATCTTTACTATATGTGCTTATTTCTTTTGTTACTGTTGCAGTACATTCCATAGTTACTCTCCACTTAGTTCCATCAAAATTAATCTGTACAGATTCAATCCCTTCTCCTATTGGTTTTCCATTAAGAAGAAATATCTTGTTCTGTGCGTCTACATATAAACTTTCTAATTTATCTGGAAGCTCTGTTATTGTTTGTGTCTGCACCTTCTCACCTCCTCGATAGATAATTACTTGTGTAAATGTTCTTTTACTCCTATACTTTAATTACAGGCTATTGCAGTAGCCAAGTAATCAAGAAAGGAGTCTGCTTATAGCACAATATGTTTTACTTGGAAAAGCTTTTGTATGTCCCTTTTACAAAAAGCAACTGGTCTTAACTGGGAAATATCATTTACTTAACGAGAATGACCACTACGAAGGTACTTTTGTTACTTTCACCTGTCCCATAATTGAAAACAGTAAACTTCATAAAGACGACCAATGCGAAGAATACAAATATCTTCAATGCTTTATGCGTTCTGAATGTACCTGATTAAAAGACTTCCCATATAAACACAACATAAAAGAACCTCTTTAGTTTTTATCTATTGTTGTTTCTCTTTCTATTAGAAAATCAAAGTTTTCAGCAGCCAAAAGTTTAGCTTCCATTTGATTCGCATAGCCTTCTATATTTTCTATGGAAGGCTTATTCTTTTTACATTCCTCTAAAATCCCTAATGAATCTATCCTTGCTTTCTGAATTATTCCTTTTAATTCTCCTATGTTTACAATTCTTTCTGAAACATATTTCACGCTCTCACCTCCTCGTTTAAAAGATTTTCTTGAACTTATGTTCAAATACTGCTATCATTAATTTGCTCATACTGGGCAGGAAAGGAGAACCTATGACACTTATAGGAAAACTTATCTGCCCTGCTCTTTTTAATTAAGGTTGCAATTGTGGTCCCCCAAAGCACGTTAAACTGGGTTTAAATGTAATAATTAGTATGGCGTAAAGCTCCGCAGAGTTACGAGTTGGACCCGGTAAAAAAATCCTCACCATACCAAATGTTCCCTGATTTCCACCAGCTAATGGGCAGTGCAATTTACGCTGAACTAAAACAGCATAAGTGGTAGAATACTTCATAGAAACATTTAGCGTTATTAGATGTGATGAAAATCTGCAAAGTATAAAAAGTAAAAAAATTTAGCATGAAACTGTTAGAGATAACGCCTCTGACAGTTTTTTTGTTTTATTAAGAACAACTTGTAAAGAAATACTTTGCTATATCCTTATCTTTTATCTTTAACAACTCTTTTGCTCTGTAGATTTCGCTCTGCCTCCATTGTCTTGCCCCTGTAAGCTTCAAAGATATGCTTCTTTCGGACAACTCCATATCCTTTGCAAAGCCACTTTGATTTCCATATATTTTCTTGATTCGTTCTCTCAGATTCCGATTATCAAAACCTGTCATGCATCTTCTCACCTCCTTGCAAATACGATTAAATCGTAATATTAGGGTAAAAATTTAATTTCACTATATGTTACGCCATATACCTGTTCTATCTTTTTTATAATAGGTACATCTGGGTATGATTTACCTCTTTCATAATTGCTAAGAGTGTCCTTAGTAACGCCAATTAACTTGGCTGCTTCAACCTGTGTAAGCCCTTTATTTATTCTTGCACTCTTTAATGTTATAGACATTTGCTTAACTCCTTTCTTTATTGATGTTTTAACTATAGTACGATTTAATCGTAATGTCAACGATTTTTTCGTAATTTTTTTATATTTATATTGATTTTTTTACGCTTTTATCATACAATTCAATTATAATTGAACTATAAAAAGGCGGTGAATTGATGAGCGAATTAGGAAATAAAGAAATTATGTCAAAAAATATCAGAAGATTAATGAATGAACACCATAAGGACAGACGTGATATATGCAATGATTTAGGATTCAAATATACAACTTTTACGGATTGGTATAATGGCAATTCATATCCAAGAATTGATAAAATTGAAATCCTCGCAAACTATTTTGGTGTAACAAAAGCTGATTTAGTAGAACCTGCTGATAAACTTGAAAAAAAATCCTATAGTATACCTGTTCTTGGTTCTGTTCCTGCCGGTATTCCTATAGATGCTATAGAAGATATAATTGATTATGAAGAAATTGATTCTGCAACTGCTTCTAAAGGCGAATATTTTGGTTTAAAAGTTAAAGGACATTCCATGGAACCAAGAATATGTGAAGGCGATGTCCTTATTGTAAAAAGACAAGATGATTGTGAATCTGGTGATATAGCAATCATTATGATTAACGGAAATGATGCTACTGTAAAAAGACTTATGAAATATGCAGATGGAATTCGCCTCTTACCAAACAATCCTGCATATGAACCAATGTATTTTACCAATGAAGAAATCATTTCTAAGCCTGTAAAGATAATTGGTAAAGTAGTTGAAAATCGACAAAAATATTAGAATGGAGTTTGTCTTATGAACTACTACAGATTATTTATGGATAAGATATACAACTTTTTTCGGATAAAAGAAAAGCCTAATATTGATAATATATCTTATGACGAGGAGCATCCAGACAATAAACATAATTCATATGATGATAGGGCACAAACTTGCGTACAGGAGGAAATCCCACAAGAAGATATTTTACCAGAAGACGACCTTGAGTATTCTGAAGAAACATATTCTTCTAACAACATACATAATCCCAGCAATATTATTCCAGGAACGCACGCATATGATTTGCTTCATCTTTCAGAACACGACACAGAATATGTTGACGATTGCATTAAAGAATCTGAATCATATCCTATAGAATTACAAGCCATAAAACTTGCTGAGCTTGCAAATCCGGTCATCTTTGCTCCACGTTATATATTACACAGATATATAATTTTAAAGTATGAAAATTCTTCTCTGCCCTTTGATATACTTGCTGCAGCATTGGCGTACAATAACAGTAGTTCATTAGAAAGAAAAAATGCTATAAAATATTTCGAAAAATACTTCATAGCAATAAGTAAACTTCCACCGGACCATTATGTATTTAAAACAAAAACCATATTCCCTCTGGATCTGATATACAATATGTATGCTAATTTATGCGAAAAAGAGTATATGTTTGACAGAGCTTATCTATACAGACAAAAAAGGATTAAGTTAATTGGTTATATGGATCTTATTGATTCAGTAGGAATTGGCCGGATATTACAAAAAACAGATATAAACAGATGTGTAGAATTTTATCAATCATGTGTAAACACTCAGCGAAATCCTGAAGACCGTTTGCGCTTTAAAAATTTATATGATGATGCTCTAAAAAAGCAAAGCAGGAATTATCATTACAGACCTCGTCCACACAAACCTACTGACTGGGAACTCATCGCTAGAAAAATGGAAATCGAAGGTGCTATGATTTTTATTGATAAACATAATAAAAAATAACATATGGAGGTATTAATATGAGTGAAAAAGAACAGTTATTACAATTAATTGAAAATGTACCTGAAATGAATGTGTAAAAAATGTATTAGAAATTATACATTCAGAGTCAGTAAATTTATTGACTTTTAATTCATAATAGATTAATATATCTCAAGAAGATATGGCTAACTTGTTTGGCTGTGAATAGAGGACTTGAGATAATTATCTCAAGTCCTCTATTTTCATTTTAGGAGAATGCATATGAATAAAAACCCACAAGAATTTTTAACAATCGATCAACAAATAGAGCTACTAAAAGAACGAAAATTAATCATTAATGATGAAAAACTTGCAAAATATACTCTTATGACATATGACTATTATGAAGTTATTAATGGATATAAGAAAAATTATGTAATAAAACTAGATAACCATAATGAGGAATTTAAACCTGGCGTTTCATTCGAACAGATTTTTTCTCTTTTTAAATTTGACAAGACCCTTAGACAAATGATAATGATTGCTCTTGTTGATTTAGAAGAACATATGAGAAGTTTAATATCTTATGTTATAGCGAAGAATTACTCTTCTAAGCATATAAGATATTTAGATTCAAAAAATTATATTAATACTAAGTCAAAAAATCCTCATTGGAGCAAAAACGAAATATTAAAGCAATTACAATATGTAATAGACAATCCAAAACCTCCTGTAAATTACCACTTAAAAGAATATAACAATGTTCCACCTTGGATTTTATTAAAGCAAGTATATATGAGTACGCTTTTTAACTTTGTACGAATACTAAAACCAGATGTTAAAACAGAACTAATTATGTTAGCTTATGGCGTTTCAAAATCAATAGCTGAACGCCAAGAAATAAAATCTTTATTTATGGAATCCCTTATTTTTTTCTTAGATTATAGAAATATGGCTGCACACGGAAAATGTATGTATTCTTTTATTCCTAAAAACACTGTATCTGTTGGTAAAAAAGCTATTAAAGAGCTCAAAAAGGAAAATTATGATATTTCTGGATTACAAAATACATATGGAATAGCTAAGCTAATTAACCTATTGTCATTATTTAATTATAGATGTCCTTTTAATAATGTCATAAGTGTTCTTAATAGTTCTTTTTCTCAACATGTTATGATGTACCCTAATGATATACAGCATCTGACTGAAGCTATTGGTTTTAATGATGATATTGAACTTACCAATCACAATATCAAATACAAAGTTTCACAAATTATAGACGCTAATGGAAATATTGATTATGAAAAATATCATGAATTATTCCCTAGTTCCCCAATATTCTCTGATAGTAATGCTGCTGCCACATTAGAATATTGCAATAATCAATTCATCGTTAAGCATAATTACAGGAAATCCAGAAAATATAATGCTAAGCATTATCGAAAAAAAAGATTACATAATAAGATATAACTAAATAAAAGCCCCTGTGCTACCAACACAAGAGCTTTTACCCGCGACTTACAATTAAGCTGTGCTCAATGATATAATCGCCCTAGACAAGCCATATTATATCATTCTGAACACCGCTTTTGCAAGTAGGTGTATTTTTTATACCCATTTTTAGAGTTGCACCGGTGCAATTCGCATATATTTTACAGAAAGGATGGTTAATATGGCTACAGATATTGCAAACATGAAAGTAGCATGTGCTTATATTCGTGTATCTACAGACAAGCAAGAAGAACTCTCTCCTGATGCACAGAAGCGGCTCCTGATAGATTATGCTAAAAAACATAATATGTCTCTTCTTGCTGAAAATATTTATATAGACAATGGTATCTCTGGAAAAAAAGCTGATAAAAGACCTGAATTTATGAAAATGATTAGTCTTGCTAAAAGCAAGGAACACCCTTTTGATATTATTCTTGTGTGGAAATTCAGCAGATTTGCCCGTAATCAGGAAGAATCTATTGTTTATAAGTCATTGTTAAAAAAGAACAATGTAGAAGTCGTCAGTATATCAGAACCATTAATTGATGGTCCTTTTGGAAGCCTCATTGAAAGAATAATTGAATGGATGGACGAATATTATTCTATCCGTCTATCTGGTGAAGTTTTAAGGGGTATGACTGAAAAAGCTCTGAGAGGTGGTTACCAATCCTCTCTTCCTCTTGGTTACAAAATGAATAAGGATACCGGCATACCTTACATATATGAGGATGAAGCTATTATTGTAAAAAAGATATATAAAGACTATATTGCAGGTCACAGTTACTTAGAGATTGCCAGGGAGCTTAATGCTCTAGGATATGCAACAAAGCGTGGTGCAGCATTTGAAGGCCGTACTGTTGAATACATTTTAAGTAATCCATTTTACTACGGTGCTATCCGCTGGAATCGTCAGAAGCATGATGACCATACTATTAAAGATATTAGTGAGTGGATTATCGTTATGGGCAAACAGCCAGCTATTATTGATAAAGAAACCTGGGACGAGGTGCAGCACCTTATGGCTTTAAGAAGCCGTCCATACAAAGCAAGAGCTGCAGGGCACATGAAGCACTGGCTCGGTGGCATTGTAAAATGTTCAGACTGTGGAGCTTCTCTTATGGCCGGTCTTAATGCTACAAGATATCAGTGTGGTAATTACAATAAAGGAAAATGTTCACACAGCCACTACATTAAAACTGCTGCCCTTGAGCAAGCCATATATGAAGCATTTGAGCGTGTTTTAGATGGTAGCATGGATTTACACTATGAGTTAAAGAAATCTCCAAATGATGGTAATACAACAGACAGAGACATGATTCTAAACCAGATATCTAAGCTTGGCGATAAGGAAGCCAGAATAAAGCAAGCATATAGAGATGGCATTGATACCATAGAAGAGTATAAAGAAAATAAACAGCTAATCGAAAATGAGAGAAAATCATTGGAAGCACAGCTTGATTCTCTTAAGTCGTCTGAAGCTGATTCTTCTGATGAAATGTTACAACACATAACATCTGTTCTTAATATTATTAAGGACACTTCTAAAGATACTCTTACAAGAGCTAATGCTATAAGGAGTGTTGTGGATCATTGTGTATATGATAAAGAGAATGACAAGTTGGAAGTGTATTTCTTCTTACAAAAATAGAAGGGAACTTTCCCTTCTATTTTTAATCAGTATATATTGTATCATTATTTTCTTCTATTGTTTGAACTTGATCTACATCTATTCTATCGTCTTTGTTATAACAATAAAATGCTGCCAATGCAATTATTATTAAAGCGATAGAAAAAGCAATAATAACCCTATATTTCCTATCTAATTGTCCATGAATACTTCTTATAAAATCCATTAACAACCACATCATAAACATAAATATTAGTCCTACAATACAGGCAATGATTATAAGCTTGTAAACAGATGCATGATGAATATTATTTAAAACAGAAGCCGAAAGCGTCATACCGCCAGTAAAGGCTAATACAATTGCTGCAAATATTCCTAAAATTGAAATATATTGTGTCTGCATTTCCTTTTCACTTTGTTTAAAATCTTTAATATATGGCTCCATATATGATTTAAATTGATTATTTAGTGACTCTTGCGTATTCTTATTTAATTCCTTCTGTTTATATGCTAAATTACAATGATCCCAAAATTTGCAAATCATTCTATAACATCTAATATCGTCTTCATTTTCATTCATATTAGCATCTGCATAATCAACAAGTTTTTCAGCATTAGATAATATTGTACCATCTTCCTTGTCATCTATATCAAATATTCTATTTGTTATCTCAGAGTACAATATTCGCTCTTTTTTTGATATTTTCTTAAATTCCAAATATGTATTTTGCACCTGTTCATCAAATTTATCACTTGGTGTCTGTAACATATTTAATATATTATTTATCCGTTCTTTTTGTTTTGATGTAATAGAAGTGTAATCAGATCCTTCAATAATAGATTCAGATTCTAAATTACTATTCTTAACTAAACTTTCAAAGTCACTTTTTGAAGATTTTTTCTTTATTATGTCCTTTATTATTTCCCTTATCATCATGCTGAAAAATACTTTTTTATATCCTCCTTATATATTGTTTTGTCAAATGAGTTATATGCATTTATCCATGGCTCCTGACCATGTGTTATTGACACAAGTTTTGATGTACTAACATTTCTAAACAAATCAATGACATGGGCAATATTATTTTTATCTGCTTTTGATATAATATTATTGTCATACTTTACAAGCTTCACACCTTTGAAAAATCTATTTATTTTAGGTATATTGCTTCCACCAAATGCTTTATATTCCTGATAAACGCATGGAATAACCGGTCCAAAATCCCAAGCTTCAAAATCCTCTTTAAATACAGGCATTTTATTTTTTAAGCCCAAATAATATGCCTGTATAAAATATAATAACTTTTGTAATCTCAAGTTGCTTATATCATACTCCCTATCATTGCAGTAGTTAATTACAAACCTTGCAATATCCAGAACGTCATACATACAACCATCTCCTATTTATTTCCCTTTGTTTTTATATATTATATCATACAATGTATGAAATAAATCAAAAATTTTAAACTTTTTTATATTGTATACCTTATTGAAGTATAGTCCACCATACTGCGAAATAATCATTGCCGCCAGTGTTGGATTACAATTCTTTATATTAATCGGGTACTGAAGTCTCTTCTCATAATTCCACATATCACATACCTCCCTTGTATTCCCATGGCATAGGTGTTGCCACCCACATCCAGTAGTTGTCATTTACCATATATTCCATGCTGAGAGGTCCATAATAATCTGAATATTTTTTCATAAACTGTACATATTTATCCTTAATCTCTGCATAATATTCAATAGCTGCAGCATCATCCGGATGGGTATCAAGATAAAGCATAGTTTCAACAAGTGCAAAGCCAAGCTCATAAATATTCTTCATAATCATAGCTTTTTCATTTCTTATATTATTACAACAATTCATGACCTGCCTCCTGTAAATGGTTTATCAAGTACAGGAAACATAGTCCCCCTCATAATTGCCCGCGAAGGCTCATATAATTCATCCCAACGCTGCCACGGTACATAGCACATCGCCGGAACCTGTTGTGTCATCATCATAAAATAAGCTCCATATACATGTATCACTACAGTATATGGAGCTTTTCACTTATTGTTGTATGTCCTATCAAGATAGCTGTAGCCATGTTTTTATACACCAATACCGGAGTCACCTACACTACATAATCGTGGCTACATCTATCTTAATACGACATCACCTCATATCCGTCCTCAGTCACATGAACCATTATTTCCCACTGTGCTGAGTACGAATCGTCATCTGTATATATTGTCCAGTTGTTGCCCTCGTCTATATATATGTCCGGAAGTCCCGCATTAATCATTGGCTCAATTGTGAATACCATGCCCGGCGCCATGACCATTCCTGTTCCCTTCTTGATTACATAACTTACAAATGGGGTTTCGTGAAATTCAAGACCTATTCCATGTCCACCAACTTCTCTTACTACTGAATATCCATTAGCCTTTGCATGTTCATTAATTGCTGCGGCAACATCTCCAAGATGACCCCATGGCTTAACCTGTGCAAGACCTAACTCAACACATTCCTTTGCAACATCCACCAGCTTCTTATGTTCTGGTGCAACATTACCGATACAGAACATTCTTGATGAATCTGAAAAATATCCGTTTAATATTGTTGAACAGTCAACATTAATTATATCGCCATCAAGCAGCTGGATATTCTTGGATGGTATTCCATGACATACCTGCTCATTAATTGAAGTACACACACTCTTTGGAAATCCTTCATAATTAAGCGGTGCAGGTATTCCACCCATCTTGGTTGTTTTCTGGTATACCAAATCATCTATATCCTGAGTTGTCATTCCTGCATGAATATTCTCTGCAACATAATCAAGCACAGCAATATTAATCTTACTGCTTTCTCTCATTCCTGCAAGCTGTTCTTCATTCTTGATAATATTTCTTGGCGGTACCTTATGAAACTTTCTCTTGAAATTATCTAATTTTCTGTCAAATTCCATATGACAGTCACAATATTTTTTCCCACTGTTACACCAGCAGGGATCATCTTTTCGTAATGCCTTCATCACTATTCTCCATTTTCTCTACTGCTCCATAGCCTCCATAATAGCTGGGAGGAACTGTTTCTTTCTTGAAACAACATTCTTTAGTATATATGTATCCTGCTGTTTGTCAACTCCAAATGCCTGTGACATTATTGTATCCGCATTTTTACCTGAACACAGTACATAAGAGCATTCCGTTGATATGTCTGTCATAAGAAAATATACTACATCAAGCCCGCCATCACCTGTTACTGTATCTATAAACGGCACTTCCTTTGCTTTTATCTTCTCTATATCCTCAGGTCCCATTGCATTAACCTGCCCCACACCTACAGTAACATCATTAATTGCGAACTTCTTAAAATCCTGATAGAATATTTCTCTGTCTGTCTTTTCATCAAGATTACTTCCAGCTCCAAACATTTGTCTTCCGTACACTTCAGGATCAATTCCTGCAATATCAGCAAGCTCTGTTGCCGCTTCTATATCATCAGGTGTGCATGTTGGAGATTTGAATATTAATGTATCCGATATAATTGCCGAACACATCAGCCCGGCTATAACAGGCTCTATACTAATTCCTGTCTCCTGATACATCTTATAAATAATTGTTCCCGTACAGCCAAGAGGCTGGTTTCTGAAGAATACAGGTGTGATTGTCTGTATAGGTCCTAATCTGTGATGGTCAATTATCTCAAGAATCTCTGTATCTTCAATTCCATTGACTGCCTGGTTCTTCTCATTGTGATCAACAAGAATAACTTTCTTTCTGCCTGAACGAAGGAGATTTCTTCTTGAAATAGTTCCTACATAATTACCGTTTTCATCCTCAATAGGGAAATCCCTGAACCTTTTCTTAGTCATAATTTCCTGAATATCTTCAACATAATCGGTTGTCTTAAAACATACAATTCTGTCTCTTGGTGTCATAAAGAATCCAACCGGAATTGCCTGATTCATAAGCCTTGCAACAGTATATGTATCATAATCAGTTTCAATAATAATACAGTTATGGCTCTTTGCAATCTTGGCAATTGTATTGGATACCTTTGCTCCCTCACATATTATAAGACATTTTGCCTCCATCTCTATTGCACAGAGCTGTGATTCGTATCTGTTACCAAGAATTACAATATCCCCCTCATCAATCATGTTCTCCATCATATCAGGATTAGCCGCTGCAATAAGCATCTTTCCTTTGTCAAATATCTCGCTTTCATCACCTGTAATTACTCTTCCTCCAAGTGTTTCAACAATATTAGAAAAACTTGTCTTAGCATTTGACAATACTCTGTTATCAAATGTTTCAAAATACGATTTGGCAATATCATCAATTGAAACAAGACCTGTAAGTTTTCTGCCTTCGGTAATAGGAAGTGTTACAACATTAAGTGAATCCATTAATTTCCATGCATTACGCACCGAAATTTCTCTGTTTATTCCCTCTGTGTGCCTTATCTCTATGTTCATTACCTGGGGACGTACATCTTTAATATATTCCGGAGCCTCTACGCCGAATCTGTTTAGTACAAAATGAGTTTCCTCATTAAGATGCCCCGCCCGCTTAGGCACATAATTATCTGTTCCTGTTATCTTATTCTTTAAATCCGCATAACATATTGCTGAACATATTGAATCTGTGTCAGGATTTTTATGGCCTATAACCATAATTTCCTTTGCTTTTTCTTTATATCCTTCCATACTCTGTTTTCTATCTCCTTATAATTATCTATACCTGGCTATTCCTTCTTCCATTAAAATAAGTCTCCTATGTTGTACCATAGGAGACTCTTTACTTCAATTACTTTCTGAATGTTACTGTTTCAGTTTCATCAGTATAACCAATTGTTCTCATATAGCTCTTGAAATCTTCAATCTTATTGCTATATACACCAAATGCATCATAGCACTTCTGGAAGTATTCAAGTGCAAGTTCTACATTACCAGACTCCTTGGCGTTCCAAGAATCAACAGCATATTTATGAATCTGTCTGTGTGCTGCATCAAGATCCTTAAACTGTCTGCTTCCTGTAATACGAGTATCTGTCTGCGCTTTCATCCACTTACCAAGCTTACAGGTATCTGGATTATTAAGCTGTGTAACCTTAAGAGTTTCAAATCCAACAGCATTATTATATACTCTCCACATAAGGATAAAGTGGTCAATCTGGAATATTCTTATCCTATCCTGTGTTGTAACATTAGAGAATGATCTGAACATATCACTTCTTGCAGTATCAATATATCTGCCAATCTTATAGATATGAGTACCTGTAGCCATGCAGTTATCAGATAACTTATCATAGCTCGCTGCAATACTGTCTACCTGCTTGGCAAATTCTGTTGTAATAGATGACTGTGTATCAATATCTGAGAATATTCCATTAACAGCATCATTAATTGCAACCATCTGGTTATTCATTCTTTCAATATCCGAAAGTGATTCTTCAACCTTTGAATTACCTTCTGAAAGTTTAACCGTTGTCTCATCCATGGATATCGCAAGTCTTCCGATATCATCATTGAGTTCTCTAACATAATTAACAATATCATCAGCAGATTCTGATGTACTGCTTGATAACTGTCTTACCTGGTCTGCAACGACTGCAAAACCTTTTCCTGCCTCTCCTGCTCTTGCAGCCTCAATAGAAGCATTGAGAGCTAACAGATTACTCTGGCTTGCAACCTTCTTCACAATATCAACAATCTCACCAATCTTATGTATCTTATCCTGGAATTCCTGTACCTGTCTGTTAATATCAGCAATCTTTTCTGATGACTCATTAACAACCTTAATACTCTCATTCATATTAGCTGTACTGTTCTGTGTAGTAGCAAGCATCTCATGTGTATTGTCTTTAATATCAGCCATGGCAACATTAATGTGGTTGATAGATTCTTCAAGATTATGTCCTGACTCTCCCATAGCACCAATAGCCTGAGACTGTGACTGTACCTCATCCATCATATTCTTGACATAAGAATTATCGCCAATTGACTCCATAGCCTCATTAAGTCTCATTACGAAATTATTATTAAATCTCTTATAAGTCTCAATTACTTCATTAAACTTATTGGCAACCTCAGGATTTTCAAAAAGTGTTATATCCGCCGGTGATTCACCTGTATGTGATATTTCTCCAGATATTATCTTATCAAATACATCAAGCAATGTATTCAAATCATTACCTGACGCTGCTTTAGCTGTTGTTTTATTCTTTCTAAACATAACGCGCCTCCATATACAGATATTTAATTATCCTCACTGTAATTTTCTATTATAATACCATAATTTCTCATTAAATGACAATCTTTTTATTACTTTTGTGGAACAAAAATACAGAAAAATAATACTATAACAATAAAAGCAGCTACAATGGAGAATTTCATTGAAACATATCAGAAAATATATATCATTATTAATTACCATTACCATCATATTAATCACAGCATTTCCACTGACAGCATGTAACAAAGATACAACTGACAATTCTGCTAAAAAAATCACTCTCTGCGAAGTTACTCACTCTATATTTTATGCACCACAATATGTTGCCATTGAAAATGGATATTTTGCAGACGAGGGGCTTGAGCTTACGGTAACTAACGGATTCGGTGCTGACAAGGTAATGACAGCCCTGATATCCGGTGATGCAGATATTGGATTCATGGGTTCTGAATCATCTATCTATGTATATGCCGAAGGCTCTGAAGACTATGCTGTCAACTTTGCCGGACTTACACAGCGTGCCGGTAACTTCCTGGTTGGAAGGGAAGCCAATGATAATTTTGACTGGGCTGAACTCAAAGGAAAAACTGTTATCGGAGGAAGAGCCGGCGGCATGCCCCAGATGTTATTTGAATATATTCTGAAAAAGAATAACATTGATCCTGAAACAGACCTTGAAATCCTTCAGAATGTTGATTTTGGTTCAACATCTGCAGCATTCACATCGGGAATAGGTGATTACACAGTTGAATTTGAGCCTTCTGCGACTTTACTCGAACAGCAGAGTGAAGGCCATGTTATCGCCTCACTCGGTGTAGAAAGTGGCTATGTTCCTTACACAGCATACTGTGCAAAGAAAAGCTATATTCAGAAGAATCCTGATGTAATCCAGAAATTCACTAATGCTACACAGAAGGGTCTTGATTATGTCAATACACATTCATCAGCAGAAATTGCGGCCATTATTGCACCTCAGTTTAAAGAAACCGATATTGCAACAATAACCGCAATTGTTGAAAGATATAAATCACAGGATACATGGAAAACCTCCACTGTATTCACCGAAGACAGCTTTAATCTGTTACAGGACATTCTTACGCAGGCTGGCGAGCTTAAATCTCGAGTTCCTTACAGCAGTCTTGTAACAACTGAATACTCTGAAAAAGCTCTAAATAAGCAGTAATACATTTTTAATATATCATCCTTTTAGCAGGTGTCTGAAATGACGGTTATGGTTCTCAAGGAAATCTATCAGCCATGCCGTCATCCTGCATACATATCTGTACAAAGGTATCGACAGAATCATCATTATTATCGTAAGATTTCTTGTCAGACCTTTAAGAACAACCATTGCAAACAACGGTCTTAAGAATATCATTGAAAATACTATTCCGCCTGCCATTGCAATACACACTATGACCCTTATCATATCAAACGGCATACATACTCTGATAAGTGCCGCCATACCTACCGTCAGAAGCACAAGCGTTGCTGCAGTTGCTGTCTGTTCATGGACAAGTCCGGTACAGTTTCCATATATCGTTACAATAGTAACTACAATAAAATCTGTAATTCCCGTTGGCAGGGCTTTAAGCACAACATTAAGAAGAAAATCTCCTTTAATCAGACTTTTATTAGGCTGTAACGCCAGGAAAAATGCAGGTATTCCTATTGTAAATATACCCAGAAATGATAACTGTGTCGGATATAATGGATACAGATTAACTGATATAAGCGTAAATATCGTAAGCATCATTGAAAATATATTCTTTGCAAGAAACAACGATGCTGAACGCTTAATATTATTAACTACTCTTCTTCCTTCTCCAACAACATCCGGCATCTTTGAAAAATCAGAATCCAGAAGAACTATCTGCGCTGCATTGCTGGCAGCCTCACTTCCTGATGCCATTGCAACACTACAGTCAGCACATTTTAATGCAAGTACATCATTAACCCCGTCACCTGTCATGGCGACAACATTTCCCGCTGCCTTAAAAGCCTCAATAATCTTTTTCTTCTGTTCAGGGATAACTCTTCCAAAAACTGTATATTCTTCTACAGCCTTTTCTATATCATCATCCGTCTTAAGTGTTGTAGCATCTATGTAATGGGTTGCATTCTCAATTCCCGCTCTTATAGCAACTTTTGAGGCCGTTACAGGATTATCACCTGATATTACCTTAATCGCAACTCCCTGCTGTTTAAAATATTCAAATGTATCCTTTGCCGTTTCTCTTATCTCATTCTCGAGTATTATGAAAGCGATCGGAGTTATTGCCATTGTCACAGCTTCTCCTGTTATCTCTTCATTAGCTTTTCCAAAAACAACTATCCGTTCACCATTACCTGAATACTTATCAATAACCTTCTTATAATTATCATATGAATCAAGAAGCAGATACTCCGGTGCACCAAACAGATACACATCCCTGCCATACCTTGCTCCACTGTACTTGTTTTGTGATGAAAAAGGAAATACTTCATCGCACTCTTTTTCTTTATCTATTCCATAATATCTGTGTATTGCTTCCATAGTTGCATTATCAGTACTGATTGCAGCAGCTACATTTTTAATAATTCGTTCAACTCCATGACTGTCAACTGCTTCTCCACTATCGTAAGTATAATCCAGTATTTCAACATGAGTCACCGACATTTCTGGCTTTGTTATTGTTCCAGTCTTATCAACACACAAAACATTTACTCTTGCAAGCGTTTCAACGCAGTTCATTTCATGTACGAGTACATTTTTCTTGCCAAGTCTCATAACGCTTACAACAAGTGCGACGCTGGCAAGAAGATAAAGACCTTCTGGAATCATGCCCACCAGAGATGCCACCATTGAATCAATACTGCCTTTAATTGTACTTCCAACCGCAAATCTGCTTTGTAAAAACAATCCTATTCCAATAGGTATAATCAGTACGCCTATTGTTTTTACCAGTTTATCAAGAGATTCCATCATATCTGTCTTTTGTTTTTTTCGTCCAGCTTTAGCTTCAATTGCCAGCTTTGCGGCATAGGCATCCAGACCAACATTTGTAAGGACTGCCTTACACTCTCCCGAAACAACAAAACTGCCGGAGAGCAATATATCCCCGGCATTCTTAACGACTTCGTCAGACTCCCCGGTAACCAGCGATTCGTTCACCCGCACGAATCCTTCTACAAGAATTGCATCCGCACTTAGCTGGTTGCCAGCTGAGAACACACACAAATCCCCCTTTACCAGAGTCTCTGAATCTATAATATGCAATTGTCCATCTCTTATAACTGATGTCTTAGGTGCATTTACCACCGTAAGTTTATCAAGGACTTTCTTTGCTCTTATCTCCTGTATTATTCCAATAAGCATATTAAATATAATTACAGGCACAAATGTCATATTGTTATATGACCTTACCAGTGCCAGAAGAACAGCAAAAACAGCAAATATAAGATTAAAATATGTGAAAACATTACCCGCAATAATCTGGCCAATTGTCTTAGACTGTTTTCCAACAGAGACATTGACCTTGCCTTCCAATGTTAATTTTTCTACCTGCTTTGTCGAAAGTCCTTTTTTTACATCAGTCATCTGAATACTTAATCTCCTTCATGATGAATTGCTTAGTATAAAGTATTGTTCCTATAACAACGACAAGTTTAATAGTGAATAATATTATAATATTAGCTAACGAATATGGATTATATACCTGGAACAATATATTAGACACAAACTGTATTATAATTGCATAGTATGGGAGCATATAGTTAATCTGCTTCTTAACTGAACCATATACAACTATGCATAATATAATATTAAGTACTATATCTAATACCGCAGCAAGCCCCATAATAAACCATAATGGCTCTGGTGCATTGAAAAGCTGTGCCATATTAGCTGTATATTCTGTCATAACTTCTTCTGCAGATAATCCACTTGAAAGCATATCCTCTACAACCTTCTGTAACCCACTTGCTGATATAGCCTGCGCATATACGTAGTATGAAAGCACAGACAGACCATACATCATAACCGCATCTCCCAGTGCAATGCCTGTACCAGCCAGTATAACATCACCTGCACGGTTATATTTGTCTGCCATAAGCTTGACAGTAAACCATCTTGCTATTGCAAGTCCAACTGCGAATACAATATTATATACTACTATATATGAGCTTGAATTATATGTGAAAGACATATCCACACTTGGAATAAGTCTTATAATGCTCATAAACATTTGTGAAAACATAAATCCAAATATTACATACGAAAGTAATCCAAGAAGCAAAGGAATAGCTCTTCCTTTCCATCTCTTAGCTGTAATTATTATCGCAACAATCAGAACGGACAAAACAAGAATCGCTCCTGCAACTAACATGCTGACTGCGCCAGAACTTACTGTCTGTCCAAAATCAATATCAATATTTTCCATAAAACCTCCAATTAAATTTTTGAACACTTACTATAAGAAAGTTATTCTTCACTAACTATAAAAAAAGACGGTCAATATCCTGTCTTGACCGCCCCCATAATCCTATTGTGTAACAATATATCTTTCTATATATAATATAAAAAAGGCACACTGCAAACAACCGATTATAATTTTGTTACATTAGTAGCCTGAGGACCCTTAGCGCCTTCTGTTACATCAAACTCAACCTGAGCGCCTTCCTCTAAAGACTTGAAGCCTTCCATGTTAAGTCCAGAATAATGTACGAATACATCCTTTCCTGACTCATCACTGATAAAGCCGTAACCCTTCTGGTTGTTGAACCACTTAACTGTACCCTTCATTTCAAGTACCTCCAAAAAAAATCTTGATGTTTGAAACACCTTACTAATATTACCATTTCAGGTACCCGCTGTCAATGAAAGATGGCATTTTTACTACTGTTGCAACTATTGCTTAGCCTGTTGTTTTACAGCAAAAGTTGTCCTGCTGAGTTCCACTTTGTCATCACCTTTTTGTGCAACTGTAACCAGATCATCCTTCTTAACTTTTGCGCCTTTAACCCTTAAAAGTCTGTCACTTATTTTCTCTGTGGCATATTCCTTTCCATTAATAAGAGCACAGCTATAGTCATTAAAATGATTTCCCTCTATAAATACGGTATCTCCATAATTATAAACATCTGTAATCTCTATATCATCAATTCCCATCTTAAGCTCTGTCGCCACATATGGGGTATCTCCACCATATATTTCCTTCTTGCCATAAAGAATGTCATATTCAAGGATTTTAAGATTCTTAAGATATTCATCTTCCGGAAGATTTTTCTTAGACTGATGATATTTCATAATATATCCCTCAGACATTCCAAGTCTTTCCATTACATATGCAGATAACTGATATGCCTGAATATCTTTATTTTGTTTGTCCATCTGGAAATTACTCCAGATAACATACTGTGTCTGGAATTTATCTCCATTAGTAAGCATTTCGTCTGTAAAATCAAATGTAGGCAGATGATCTCCATATAAAACAAGTATAGTTTCCTCATCTCTCTCCGACAATTTATCAACAAGCTCACCTATAAAATTATCCATTTCATGAATCTGGTTGACATAATATTCAAATGATGCCTGCTGTTCTGCAACTGGAAAGTTAGTAACCTTAATTTCTGGTGTATACCCTTCCATTGGTGTAGACGGGTAGTCGCCATGTCCCTGTACAGAAATTGTAAAAACATAATCTGTACCAGATGTTGAATCAAGTGCCTTAGTTATCTCTCCTGTAAGAATATTATCCTTAGCCCATCCCATAGGTGTTTTTTCAATACCATCCATATATTCTATAGATGTAAATGTATCATATCCAAGATGTGAAAACACAAGATTTCTGTCATAGAATGTTCCATCATTATTATGAATAGCATGTGTTGAATATCCCAGCTTCTTAAGGTCATACGCCATTGACTCACATACCTTTGATTTCATAATTGTCCTGTAAGGATATTCCCCCGGACCGAAATCATCAATATTAATCCCGGTCTGTACTTCAAATTCTGTATTACATGTTCCTGCACCAAAGCATGGAACTGACAGATATCCTGACGAATACTCTGATATAAGCTTCTGGTAATTAGGCAGTGGATTCTCTGAAAGAGTGATTCCCTTTACATGTGTTGGATCAAAAAAAGACTCAAGCTGCACAAATATAATATTAGGAGTCTTATCATCTGCTTCCGGTTCAACATCATCCAGATCTTTCTTCAATGATTCCATATATTCTTCTGAATATTCTCCAGATTTCTTAATTCCCCGGTCAAGTACACTGCTTACAAAGCAATGGCTAAAACCATATTTCTTATATGCCTGCGCAAGGTTTCCAAAATGACCTTCAACTGCCCCTGTAAAAAGAAGCGTAATACCAATTCCATAGGCCGCAAGAAATACCAGCACAAGCTGGACTCCGGCATATGCATAAAACTTAGTCTTTTTTATAGTTACTTCTATTTTAGGAGCTTTTCTCCACAAAAATACAAGTCCTGTTATTACAGCAATAACCAACAATGCTATCAAAATTATCTGTACTATGCTTACATACAATCCCGCAACTTTAATTGCATCTTTAATGAGATAAAAATCCATTGCTGTAAACGGCGTTTTTCTTGAGGATAATATTATAAAATTAGTCAATGACAACCCTATCCATACAACCGAAATTACACAATATGCAAATATCCTTCGTGTAAAAAACAATGCGATTGTCATAGTTGTCATTATAATTAATGTATTATATATAAATATAACCGGATGCATAAATGGAAATGCAAGTCCCATTATTCCTCTTCTGTTAAAACATTCAACCACCAATTCCAGTATAAGCGAGTATACTGCTGTATGAACCAGATCATAGGTCCAAATCTTCTGTAAAAAGGTTTTAACTTTATTCATAATGATTGTACGCCCCTTTTGTGCTAATTGTTTTTAATAGCCTCCAATACATCTCTTGTTTTATTTTTTAATTTGGCACTTGCCGTTCTTGATAATAATATAGAAGAACCATACTGTTTTGCCTCAGCATTATTGCCACATTCAACCGCCAGACTTGTGAGCAGATAATATATAGTCATCTCATCCATTCCCGCTATAGGCGGATACTCTGTCTCTAACGCCTGCTTAAAGCCCTTATAAGCATCTTCTAAATATTCGTGCTCATAGTTATAGTATTTGTCAATATCAGACTGAGAAGCCCCATTAGCCTTAGCCTCTTCAATTTCTCCCCTGTAGAGCCAGGCAAGCTTAAGACAAAGATATGCGCTTTCACTTATCTTACCACCTGTTACCATTTCTGTAAGCATTGCCATCTTGCAGCGCCTTACAGCTCTTTCATACGAATAGGTTTCAGTTTCATTCTCCTTTGCCTTAAATCTTGGCTCGACATTTTCACGTATTGCCTTTCTCTGCTTAGGTGTAAGATGACCGTAATTACGCTGCGCGGCAGCATACCCACAATGAGGGCAGAGTATTATGTCATATTTGCATGTATCTATACCCTCATATAAAGGCTTAAGCACTGCGTCTGTCCCGACAAATCTTGCTTTTCCGGTTCTTACCTGCTTTGTTTTAAATTCCTTCCCACATACATCACATTTGATTGTCTTATCAAAAATATAATCTGTTTCCTTCTTTTGTCCAATATCTTCCATCAGGATAACCTCACTATTTCTGTAATTTGAATGAACTCTTAAGTGAAACTATCCTGTTAAATATAGGCTTACCCGGTTCTGAATCTTTATTATCAACGCAGAAATAGCCATTTCTTACAAACTGGAACTTATCTTCACTTACAGCTTTCATAAGCTCTGGTTCAAGATAACACTCTGTAAGAACAGTCTTAGAGTTCGGATTGATATTCATAGAACCATCTTCTTCGTTATAAACACCCTTTTCTTCATCTACGATATTCTCGTATAATCTGACTTCTGCTTTACAGCCTTCTGTAGCAGAAACCCAGTGTATTGTTCCCTTAACCTTACGGCCTGTGAAATTTCCACCCTTAGTCTCAGGATCATAAGTACAATGTACTTCTATAACCTTTCCATTCTCATCCTTGACATAGTCAGTACATGTAACAAAATATGCATTCATAAGACGCACTTCATTACCAGGGAAAAGTCTGAAATATTTCTTAGGAGGCTCTTCCATGAAATCCTCTCTCTCAATATAAAGTTCCTTTGTAAATGGAACTTTTCTTGTTCCCATCTCTGGATTTTCCTGATTATTAGCCACTTCCATATATTCAACCTGGCCTTCAGGATAATTATCAATAACAAGCTTAACAGGATCAAGAACAGCCATCATTCTCTTAACCTTAAGCTTTAAATCTTCTCTTATACAATATTCAAGCATTGGATATTCAACTGAACCCTGTGCCTTAGTAACACCAACAAGCTCAACGAACATCTTAATAGCTTCAGGAGTAAATCCTCTTCTTCTTAAAGCTGCAATAGATACAAGTCTTGGATCATCCCATCCGTCAACAATTCCATCTTCTACAAGCTTCTTAATATATCTCTTACCTGTTACAACATTAGTAAGATATAACTTTGCAAATTCAATCTGCTTAGGATTCTCCTCTGGAGATGTCTTATAACCGGTCTCAATTACAACCCAGTCATAAAGAGGTCTGTGATCCTCAAACTCAAGTGTACATATAGAGTGTGTAATTCCCTCTACTGCATCTTCAATAGGATGTGCAAAATCATACATAGGATATATGCACCACTGATCTCCTGTTCTGTGATGTGTCATATGTGCAACTCTGTAAATAATAGGATCTCTCATGTTAATATTAGGAGATGCCATATCAATCTTTGCTCTTAAAACCTTCGTTCCGTCTGCATATTTTCCTTCCTTCATCTCCTCAAAAAGCTGAAGATTCTCTTCTACAGAACGGTTTCTATAAGGACTTTCCTTACCTGGTTCAGTAAGAGTTCCTCTGTACTGTCTAATCTCCTCAGCAGACAAATCATCTACATAAGCTTTTCCCTTCTTGATAAGCTTTACAGCTGCTTCATACATCTGTGGAAAATAATCTGATGCAAAAAGAACGTCTCCATTCCACTCTGCGCCAAGCCACTCAACATCCGCCTTAATTGAATCTACAAATTCAACCTTTTCTTTAGTTGGATTAGTATCATCAAATCTCATATTAAACTGCCCGCCATATTCCTTTGCAAGTCCATAATTCAATAATATAGACTTGGCATGTCCAATATGAAGATATCCATTAGGTTCTGGTGGAAATCTTGTAATGACCTTTTTGCAATGGCCACTCTCAATATCCTTATCTATAATCTGCTCAATAAAGTTCTTAGAAAGAGCTTCGTTTTCCATGTTAATCCTCCTTGTTTTGCGAAGCAAAATCCATGTGCTTATTGTAAGCACATTCTCCTCTGGTGAGGAGAGGATTTTTCCTCCTTGTTTTCGTATTTAAAAGGGTAAAAATTATTTTACCCTAAATTCTTACATAGTTCAACCAGTTGTTTAATTATACTGGTCTTTATTCATTATAATATCATACAGCATCTCCACAGTTTCTCTTATCTGCTTTCCCTGCTCATTAAGCGTAATATCTGCATATTTCTTATAAAGTGCAACTCTGTCAGCATATATTTCTTCTACAGTTGTCTTTCCATTAGACACAACGCCTCGTTCTTTAAGGCTTCCAAGTCTTTCCTCGAGCGATTCTGGTGGAAGTTCAAGATAAACCACAGTACCAATATCCTTAAAATGTTCCATTGCCTCTTTTCCATATACAGCACTCCCACCAGTTGCAATAACCGTGTGGTGCGGACTGATTGAACAATTCACTTCATTTTCAATCTGTATAAATCCTGCATCTCCATGCTTTTCAATTATTCTTTCAAGAGTCATTTCCTCTCTTTGCTGAATAACAAGATCCGAATCAATGAATCCAAATCCTATCTTCTTGGCAAGTACTACTCCAAGCGAACTTTTTCCACTTCCCGGCATTCCTATAAGTATAATATTATTCATGTGTACCTCCATATGCCTGAGATTTATCTTGTACAGCAGTCGTACATTTCCTTAAGCTCATCAACTGTAAATGTATAATGTGAATTACAGAAGTGACAGTTAACCTCAATTGGCTCACCATCATCAATCATCTTCTGGATTTCTTCTTTTCCTACACTGATAACAGCCTTGCTTACTCTGTCCTTAGAACAGTTACAATAAAACTTTGTTGGTATAGTATCAAGAATCTCAAGCTCCATATCCCCAAGAATATGTTCCAGAATCTGTTCAGGAGTCATTCCTTCCTCCAGCATGGCTGTAACGGACTTAATCTCCTTAATTCTTGCCTCAAGCTCATCTATAAATTCATCCGTTGCTCCCGGCATAAGCTGGATAATAAATCCTCCAGCCTGCTCAACAGTATTATCCTTATTCATAAGAACACCAAGTCCTACAGAAGATGGAACCTGCTCACTGTTAGCAAAATAATAAGTAAGGTCATCTGCAATCTCACTTGTAATAAGAATAGTATCACCGACATATGGCTCTTTAAGTCCAATATCCTTAATTACGCTTAATACACCAATTCCTACCGCATCTGCAATATCAAGCTTTCCATCCTTAAGCGGAAGCATAACCTGTGGATTGCCGACAAATCCCTTAACCTCCCCCTTAGGATTAGCTGTAACAGTCATACTTCCGATCGGACCATTGCCCTTAATCTGTACAGTAAGAATATCCGCATCATTTTTCATCATTGCGCCCATCATCGCACCACCTGTAAGAAGTTTTCCAAGTGCAACAGTTGCAATAGGACTCATGTTATGTCTTTCTTTTGCTTCTTCAACAAGCCCTTTAGTTGTAGCGGCAAATGCTCTTACCTGTCCACCTGCTGCTGTGGCTCTAACAATATAATCACCCATAATTATCTCCTTATTATTTCTCAATCACAAAATATAATCTTTCCGACTTATCGTCAGGCATATCCTTAGTAAAGGCATTATACACATTTTTCACGGTAAGTCCAGCCTTATTAGCTGCACCTGTAACCTCATCTATAGTAAAGCCATGCTGATAGTGCTGTTCTTCAAATCTGTCAAATGTACCATCCTCATTCTTAACAAACACAGCAAGCTCATATTCATTATTGCGTTCTTCCTCATCATAATAGTTATCCCATATAAATGCAGAATCTTCCCTGTTCTCAGCATATGTATTCTCAGCAAGTATATCCCTGAAGAAATGTATTGTCTTTAAATCAAATATAAATACACCGCCTTTTTTAAGGTTCTCACTAACACATGCAAATACACTTTCAAGGTCAGGAACAGATGTAATATAATTCATGGAATCCCCTATACTTATCATACCGTCTACTTCATAAGGCACTTCAAAATCCCTCATATCCTGACATGTATATATAACCTGCGAACCCTCTTCAAATGTTTTCTCGGAAGCAATAGACAGCATATCTTCAGACATATCAAGTCCAACACAGTCATAGCCTTCCTTAGCAAGCATTCTTGTAACAGTTCCTGTTCCACAACCCAATTCAAGCACTGATGAATCACCTGACACGCCATTTTCCTTAAGGAGAGCAATCATGTACTGTCCCCATTCCTCATATGGAATATTATCCATATACTCATCATAAACATATGCAAAGCCTGTATATGCATCCATTATAATTACCTCTTATCATTCCTATACTTAACATTAAAATGACCTGCCATTATCTGGCAGGTCTTAGTGTTTAAAAGCTATGCATTCTTTCCACAGCACTGCTTATATTTCTTTCCGCTTCCGCATGGGCATGGATCATTTCTTCCGATTTTCTTGCCCTTAACAACAGTTCCAGAAAGTTTCTGCTTCTTGTAAAGGTCTTTTCTTGTCTGCTCATCAAGAAGGTTATCCCACTGTGGCAATTCATAAAGCCAGTCAGCCTTGCAGCCTACCATGTTATAATAAAGTTTTTCCTTGTCATAATCAAGACTAACTTCTGTATTCTCATCCATAGTTTCAATTGGATTAGGCGTCTTTAAGCTGTCATTGATACCATCAAGGAATCCTGTCATAAGAAGTACTTCTACTCCAAACTTCTCTGCTAATTCCTTAACAGTTCCTTTAACTACTGTATCAGAATCTGTGAGAATCTGCTCATAAATAGCCTTCTCCTGATTAAAATATGAACCCCAGAATTCTGAAGCGTTCTTCTGATCCATCTCTGTCTCGTATGCGAGTTTTCTCCATGTTTCTAATAATGTCATGTCTGATTGTTACCTTTCAAAATATTAATTATGTGTACTGGTTGTATGTATAACCAGATGAGTATGAATACAGTCCATTAGATGTATAAGAATTCTTAGTAGATAATTCTGATAACTGTGATACTGCATTACCATATATAGTTGAAGCCTTGGCAGATATTGTCTGTCCAAATGAGCCGGAATCCTTGAATACCGACTTAACCACAGCCATATCTGAAGCCTTTAACTTATCCTCGTCTACCGTCAGCTTATTATCTGAGCCGACAGATATACCAATCTTCTTAAGAAGATCAGCATTAGCCCTTGTATAATTCACCATATTAGATGCACTGTTAAGCACATATCCACTTGAAGAATCTGCTGTAGATGATACTAAAGAATTATAATTCTTAACAAATGAAGATACTGCCTTTGCAATCTTATCAGTATCATATTCTTTAGCTGTATTGCCATCTTTATCTGTCTTATCAACTTTAGACCACAGAGAGTACTTCTTAAGTTCTGATGCTGAATCCACAAGTGATGCTGCGTTGTCTCTGTTTACCGTCGCATTATTCTTCTGTATATCAATACTCTGTACCTTACCGGTATTCTTATTGGCAGTCGCACCATCCGTTGATTCAGAAGCCTGATTGCTGTAATACTTCCTCATCAGTTTGCTATAAGAGCCATTCTTTATTAAATTATAAGTTGTAAAATCAATGCCATATGACAACGATGTTCCACTAGACGAATTATTAAGTCCTGCGAACAATGCTGATATTGTACTGGCATTATAAGCATTAATTGACATATGCATACCTCCTTGTCTATTGATTCTGTTTTCTAATAGTTACATCGGCCTCCATGCCTCATTTAATTATAACATTTTTTATCTGTTACGCAACATTTTTATAAATAACTTGAGCGGCATGCCAATGTAATGTATATTATTAAGTATCTGACATTGGAGGTCTTATTCATGAAACGATTAAAACGATTTGCTGCATTAACTGCAGTCATACTCTGGGGCATAATGATAATCGCCACTTTAATACTTGCATTCATAGACAATGAGGCATGTCATAAAGTATTTACAGGTCTGCTCTTCACAGACATTGTATTTCCTGTTGTAATATATGCAATGACACTTGTATACAAGATTCTTTCAGGAAGGAATAAGCAGTAATTTTATTGCCTTCCTTCCATAATCTTAATTGTAGCGCTTGTTCCGAGCCTGTCAGCTCCGGCATCTATCATGGCAGCTGCTGTGTTGTAATCTCTTATTCCGCCTGCCGCTTTAACCTTACACTTTCCTTCTACATGGGCTTTCATAAGTGCAACATCACTTATTGTTGCGCCTCCTGTAGAGAATCCTGTTGAAGTCTTGACATAATCAGCTCCTGCCTTAACAGACAGTTCGCACACCTTAATCTTCTCCTCATCAGTCAGAAGACAGTTCTCGAATATAACCTTTAAAACTTTTCCTGCACATGCATCCCTTACTGCTTTAATATCTTCATACACAGCATCATATTCACCTGTTTTAAGAAGTCCTACAGGTATAACCATGTCAATCTCATCCGCACCATCTTCTACGGCTTTCTTAGTCTCATAAGCCTTAACATCTGTGCTCATGGCTCCCAGCGGAAATCCAACAACAACACATGTCTTAACATTACTTCCAGAAAGACATTCCTTTGCAAATGCTGTATATATTCCATTAACACATACTGATGCAAAATCATACTTTTTTGCTTCTTCACATAATGTACGGATATCATCCTTAGTCGCTTCCGGCTTTAAGTTAGTGTGGTCAAAATATTTATTAAACTTCATATATCCCTCCAATTACCTATAAAAAGACCGTATCTGCAAAACTGTTGTACTGCAGATACGGTAATGTTAAATGTTATTATTTAGAAAATTTACTCTTTCTGTGGATAATCTCATGTCTTCCAGGGCCATTAGATACCATTGTGATAGGGGCTTCAATTTCCTGCTCAATAGCCTCAATATAGTTACGGCACTCAACAGGAAGTTCTTCATAGTTAGTAATTCCTCTGATATCTGACTTCCAGCCTGGCATAGTCTTTAATACCGGCTTAGCCTTCTCAAGCTGTGGAGTAGTTGGGAAATCCTTAGTAATCTTTCCATCTATCTCATATCCAACGCACATTGGAATCTCATCAAGATATCCAAGTACATCAAGAACTGTAAGAGCAACCTCTGTTGTTCCCTGCATTCTTACACCATAACGTGTAGCAACTGCATCGAACCATCCCATTCTTCTAGGACGTCCTGTAGTAGCTCCGAATTCACCACCGTCTCCACCTCTGCGTCTGAGTTCATCTGCCTCATCACCAAAGATTTCGCTTACAAATGCTCCGGCACCAACTGCTGAAGAATATGCCTTAACAACTGTAACAACATCAGTAATTGATGCAGCCGGAATACCAGCACCAATAGCACCATAAGGAGCTAATGTTGATGATGAAGTTACCATTGGGTATATACCATGGTCAGTATCCTTAAGAGAGCCTAACTGACCCTCAAGTAAAATCTTCTTTCCGTCTTTAAGTGCCTGATGTAAAAATGCTGATGTATCACATACATATGGCTCAACCATCTCTTTATATTCCATAAGAGTATTGAATATCTCTTCTTCGTTAAGAAGTGGCTGATGATAGAGATGCTCAAGCATAACATTCTTTAATGTACATACATTAGCAATCTTTTCCTTAAGTTCCTGCTCGTCTCCGAATAATTCATTAACCTGGAAACCAATCTTAGCATACTTATCTGAATAGAATGGAGCAATACCTGACTTAGTAGAACCAAATGACTTACCAGCAAGTCTTGCTTCTTCATATGTATCAAATGCAACATGATAAGGCATAAGAATCTGTGCCCTGTCTGATACAAGAATCTTAGGCATTGGTACATTGCGGTCTGTAAGGCTCTTTAATTCCTTAACAAGATATGGAATATTAAGAGCTACACCGTTGCCAATGACACTTGTTGTATGGTTATAGAAAACTCCCGAAGGTAAAAGATGGAGCGCGAACTTTCCATAATCATTAATAATAGTATGTCCCGCATTAGCTCCTCCCTGGAATCTTACGATGATGTCTGATTCTTCGGCAAGCATATCAGTAATCTTACCCTTTCCTTCATCACCCCAGTTAGCACCTACAATAGCTTTTACCATAGCGTCCTCCAATCTGTTTTAAAAAACACAAACATTAAATTAAGCTATTGACGGGAATTGAACCCGTGACCTCTTCATTACCAATGAAGTGCTCTACCCCTGAGCTACAATAGCATGTGTCTTAACACACCTATTCATAATATTATAGGTTGGTTATTTTGTCAACTTTATTCCTTATCCTTTGTATAGCATTATCTATAGATTTTGGCGGCTTATCAAGCGTCTGCGCAATAGCAATATAATCTTTGCCAGACATATATAATTCCAATACATTTTTCTCAAAACCACTTAGCACACTGTATAATTTATCTTCTAAACTTTCAGCATTTTCCTGATCAATAAAAAGCCTTTCCGGATTCTGTTCCTTATCAGACTTTAGTACATCCACCAGCTTTACCTGAGAATCATCTTCTGGATTGACCGGCTCATCAAAAGAAACATATGTATTAAGTGGTGTATTCTTCTTTCTGTTAGAAGCTGTAACCGCATTAAGAATCTGCCTGTTTATGCACATTCCTGCAAATGTCATGAAAGATGCATCCTTTTTCTTATCATAGTCACGGACAGCCTTATAGAGGCCTATCATTCCCTCCTGGATTAAATCATCACTGTCTCCTCCGGCAAGAAACATAGCCTTTGCTTTCTTTCGCACTATATACTTATATCTCTCAAATATGTACTCAATTGCCTGCTCATTACCTGCCCTGTACATATCAATAATCTCTTCATCAGGATACTCTTCCATATGCTTCATAAAAAACTCCCTAATTAAGTCTCTGACGGACTATTTCGTATGCAAGAACACCTGCTGCAACTGAGGCATTCAAGGAATCAATATCACCCTTCATAGGAATTGATGCGATGAAATCACATTTATCCTTAACAAGACGGCTTACTCCATTGCCCTCATTACCTATAACAAGGCCGATAGGTCCTTTGAGATTAAGATTATACATTGTCTCCCCGCCCATATCAGCGCATACAAACCAGAGTCCCTGCTTCTTAAGTTCCTCGATTGTCTGTGAAATATTAGTAACCTTGGCTACAGGTGTGTAATTAATCGCGCCTGCTGATGTCTTGGCTACAGTTGCTGTAAGTCCGACAGCTCTTCTCTTAGGAATAATAACTCCATGTGCACCTGCAAGGTTGGCAGTTCTTATAATAGCACCAAGATTGTGAGGATCCTCTATCTCATCAAGAATGAATATAAATGGATCTTCTCCCTTTTCCTTAGCTGCTGCAAGTATATCCTCAACCTCTGCATATTCATAAGCTGCGCCAATGGCAACAACTCCCTGATGATGTCCTGTTCCTGCAAGTCTGTCGAGTCTTTCCTTATCAACATAATTGATAATTGCATCTGTTTTCTTTGCTTCTCTGACAATACTCTTTATTGGTCCATCCTGACAGCCATCAAGAATAAAAAGCTTATCAATAGTTTTACCAGAGCGGAATGCCTCTAATACAGCATTTCTTCCCTGAAATGTTAATTCATTGTATCTCATATATTTCTCCTTAATATTAACAAAGCAGAATCCAGTTATCCATTACAGATATGGATTCTGCTTTGCCGGCTCTACTTTAACTCAAGGCTTTCCAGTCCTGCTTTAACCAGTTCCATCATCCGCTCATACTGCCCGCTAAGATACAGATATCCCATAAGAGCCTCAAAACCCGTTGCTCTTCTGTAATCTCCAATGCTTGCATTCTTGGCAGATGTGTATGACTTTGCATTACGTCCTCTCTTATACACAGCTTCCTCATGTTCACTGAGCATTGGCTCTATTACACCTATCATGGCAGATTGGGATTCAGCCTTAACAATACTGCTCGTTTTCTTGTTAAGCTTATTAACCTGCATATTCCCCTGTTCTATAACCCATGTCTTAATGACAAGGTCATATATGCTGTCCCCGATATATGCAAGAACAAGAGGTGATAACTGCGAAGGCTCTGTATGCTTCATATCCAGGCCTTCATATATGCATTTTACAAGGTCGTTATCTAGGCTCTGCTCCATCTTACGCCCTCTCTTGTATCCTTAAGAACAATTCCCTTTGCTGATAACTCATCTCGAATTTCATCAGCTCTTGCAAAATTCTTATCTTTTCTTGCCTGCTGTCTCTCGGCAATAAGTGCCTCGATATCCTCATCAAGCATTTCTTCCTTCTTGTCTGTCTTAAGTCCAAGAATATCTGTGAGAGTTGTAATCTTCTTCATAAGAGTATCGATGTATTCCTTGGAATTATCTGAGCTTGAATTAGAGTTAGCAAGCTTTACAAGTTCAAATATAGCTGATATTGCGTCTGCTGTATTGAAATCATCGTCCATTGAATCTTCGAATTTCTTATAAATGTCATCTATAGAAGCTATTATCTTCTTCTCATCCTCTGTCATTGGAACATCTTTGGCATTCTCTGACAGATGTCTTAAATTATCAACTGCAGTTAAGATTCTGTCTAATCCGTTCTTTGCTGATTCCATAAGGTCATGGCTGAAATTAACAGGATTGCGGTAATGTGCGCTTAACATGAAGAATCTTAACACTTCAAGGTCATATTCCCTGCTTATATCTCTTACTGTAAAGAAATTGCCTAAAGACTTAGACATCTTCTTGTTATCAATATTAAGAAATGCATTGTGCATCCAGTACTTAGAGAATGGTACTCCATTAGCTGCCTCTGACTGTGCAATCTCATTCTCATGGTGAGGGAATATTAAATCCTCTCCACCTGCATGGATATCGATTTCGTCAGCAAGGTACTTCTTAGACATAACAGAGCATTCAATATGCCAACCAGGTCTTCCATCGCTCCAAGGTGATGGCCAAGATGGCTCTCCTTCTTTCTTAGGCTTCCAGAGAACGAAATCAAGTGGGTCTTCCTTCTCATCCTCACCTGTAACCTTAAGACTATGTGCCTCATCTCTGTGTCCTGCCTCCAAGTCGTCAATATTCTTCTTAGATAATTTTCCGTATTCTGCGAACTTTCTTGTTCTGTAGTATACAGTTCCATTGACTTCATAAGCATAACCCTTGTCAATAAGAGTCTGTATCATATCTATCATTCCGCCGATTTCCTGAGTTGCAAGAGGATGTGTTGTTGCAGGCTTAATATTCATGCCCTCCATATCCTTCTTACATTCAGCAATGTATCTTGTTGAAATCTCCTCAGCAGATACACCTTCTTCATTAGCTTTCTTAATAATCTTGTCGTCTACATCTGTAAAGTTAGATACATAATTAACATCATATCCCTTATACTCAAGATATCTTCTTACTGTATCAAATACAATCATAGGTCTTGCGTTACCAATATGAATAAGGTTGTATACAGTAGGTCCGCAGACATACATTTTTACCTTACCTTCTTCTAATGGCTTAAACTCTTCTTTTCTTCTGGATAAAGTATTATAAATCCTCATGTCAGATTTCCTTTCATAATCACACTTTAGTTATCATCATACGAGCTGCGGCTTTCATTGACGCTGTTTTCAAGGTGTGCAAGTCTCTTCTTAAGTCTTGCGTTCTCCTGCTTTAAGTTCTCGATATCCTGCATAACAGGATCTGGAAGATGTATCTGGTCTAAATCATCAAACAGTCTTACGCTGTCCTGAATAACAACTCTTCCTGGAACGCCAACCACTGTAGAATTCGCTGGCACATCCTTTAATACAACAGAACCCGCACCAATCTTGCAGTTATCACCTATGGTAACTGAGCCAAGAATCTTTGCTCCTGCTCCTACCATAATATTATTTCCCAGAGTAGGATGTCTCTTACCCTGCTCCTTGCCTGTTCCTCCAAGTGTAACGCCCTGATAAAGTGTTACATTGTTACCGATAATAGCTGTCTCTCCGATAACAACTCCATGTCCGTGGTCAATAAAAAGTCCCTCTCCAATCTGTGCTCCCGGATGTATCTCAATTCCGGTCTGTCTTGCAGTTTTCTGTGAAATCTTTCTTGCCTTGTAATATTCACCCTTAAGATATAACTTATGGGCTTTTCTATATTTAAGTATTGCCTTAAAACTAGGATAAAGATATACCTCTTTATCCGACTTGATAGCAGGGTCTCTGTCCTTTATTACTGCTATTTCCTGCTTTACATAATCTCTATATTTCATAATCTGTTAATCCTGACTTTTCTTCTTAATATAATATATGAATCAAAGCTGCAAATGTATTGTCAGTTCTATTTGTTCTGACAGCCCATGCAGCCACCACAGTCAGGTCTACAGTTTGTCATATCAGCAGCACCGTATATATAATTAGAAACAGAATTAAGTGAGCATATTGCCTGAGAAGAAATACCCTCTCCACTTCCGGTAAATCCAAGTCCCTCTTCTGTAGTAGCCTTAACATTAACTCTATCAACATCAAGCTTTAAAGCATCTGCGATATTCTTTCTCATATCATCAATATATGGGCGCATCTTAGGCTTCTGTGCAATAATAGTAGCATCAATATTTTCTATAATATAATTAGCCTCATCTATCTTCTTTCCAACCTCTTCCAGAAGCTTGATGCTTGATATTCCCTTGTATCTGTCATCTGTATCCGGGAAATGCTTTCCTATATCTCCAAGTGCAGCAGCACCCAGTAATGCATCCATAATGGCATGAAGAAGCACATCTGCATCAGAGTGTCCAAGCAGACCTAATTCATATGGAATCTCAACTCCGCCCATGATAAGCTTACGATCTTTAACCAGTTTATGAACATCATATCCCATTCCAACTCTCATATAGCTCCTCCTTAATCTTGATTGCAACATTAATTGTTTACCTAGTCCATATAAGTAAAGCACATTTTAGCTAGATTATCAAGTGAAATTGACACCAGCTCACTTTACCTTCTTATATCCACCAGCCGCCTCAATATCCACAACTTCAAACACAGTCAGCATATCCCCATGCACCTTAAATCTGATATCAAAGCCTGAAAATGTTACCCCATAAGCCATTGCCTCGTCTGTATCATAAGCTGGTCTTGGGTCCTGCTCTAATATTTTAACCGCTGCTGTCTGTTTGTTTTCCGGCATTATTGCAAGCAGGTCTGATGGAAATATCACTTTAAGATTTCTGTTATAAGTGGCTGCCGTAAATCCTTCTTTTGCCTCTGGGTGTGAGTCTGTGAATTTTACATACGGCTTGATATCGTATATCGGCGTACCATCAACCATATCCACCCCTGAAACGAATAGTACCGGTCCTTTATCTGCCGTATATTCTATGTGCTCTAATTTCACACATGACAGCCCTATATCATTCGGTCTGAACGGCGACCTTGTTGCAAATACTCCCATTCGTACTTTCCCGCCAAGTCTTGGAGGAGTTACCGTTGCCGCTATAGTTTTCTTCTGCGACTTGGAAAACTGCCATAAAACCCATATATGTGAAAAATCCTCCAATCCTCTGAAAGCCTCTGGTTGTCTGTATTCTGGTTCAAATGTTATGACACCTTTTAATTCCTCTATCAATCCACTCTGTCTTGGAATCCCAAATTTTGTTGGAAAATCTGTTGAAATGTGACCTATTATGTTCATTTTACACCTCCGGATTACCACTTTTTTTATTGACCTGCCCCATAAAAAGAACTAATATTAATTTATTATAGAAAATATGAGGTCTTTAGTCACAATGAAACTCAATAATCTAATTGTTAAAATATTTTTAGGTATATATCTTGTAATAATTATAGCCGGAATCATAGTCTTTGAAAACATCGGTTTTGCCGGTGGAGGTCTTGAAAAAAGCATTCACACTGCCAGCAATTCTGAAACCCAGCCAGTTACTGTTAAAGATATAAATTCAGAAACTATATCTAAGACAACCCCTGCCGCAACAGTTAAAGAAACTGCTTCTTCTCAGGATGTAACAAAACAGGAAACCACCGTCGTGACTGAAACTCAGACAGTAACCGTAGCATCTGAAACATCCTGTGAATCCTCCGAGCCTGAAACCGTTCAGACTGAAGTCCAAAACACACAGCCTGCAACAACCGCCCAGCCATCGTATACATTTGCAAACGGACGCATAACCAATACATCTGCTCTTAAAAGTTACCGTGTGACAGGTGCTTCCTATGTCAATATGCATAAAGACAAAAACGGCAGCCACTCCTTTGCAGTTGTGCCAGGAGGGACTACCGGTTCTATATTATCTGTTGGTGCTTATTACACCCTTATTGATTATAATGGTACAAGCGGTTATGTATACAATTCATACCTTAAAGTGTATTAGAATTAAAACAATACAAAGCTGAGTGCAATAACTGCTATACCAAGAATTATTCTGTACACACCGAACACCTTGAAATCATGCTTCTTGATGTATCCCATAAGGAACTTAATTACGAATACTGATACAAAGAACGCAACAAGGCAGCCTACAATAAGAACTATCCACTCAGTTCCTGTCATAGCCATTCCCATAGCAGCATATTTAGCAATCTTTAAAAGACTTGCCCCGAACATTACAGGTACTGCAAGGAAAAATGTAAACTCAGCCGCAACGCTTCTTGATACTCCGATTATGAGTGCTCCGATAATTGTTGCTCCCGATCTTGATGTACCCGGAAATACTGCTGCTATAAGCTGGAACAGACCTATTATTATTGCTGCCTTATAAGTTATCTCACCTATACTTCTGATTTCCGGTCTGCAGCCTTTCTTTGCATTCTCCACAATTATGAAAACTATACCGACTACGATAAGTGCAATAGCAACAGGGATTGGATGATAGAATAATTCATCTATCTTATCATCGAAAATCAATCCGACAATCGCTGCCGGAATACATGCAATAATAATCTTAATCCACATTGCAAGTGCGCCATCTTTCCAGGCTGCTTTCTTACTGTCCCCAGTCTTCTTCATATAAAATGGCCACAGCTTATTCCAGAACAATATAACTACCGCCATAATTGCTCCAAGCTGGATAACTACCTGAAACATCTTATAAAAATCTGCGGATACATTAAGTTTGACTACCTGGTCAAGCAGAATCATATGACCTGTGCTGCTTATAGGCAGCCATTCTGTAATTCCTTCGACTATACCGAAAAGAATTGCCTTTAAAATCTCTAGTAACATGACTATCTCCTTAATATTTAATTATTATGCTTCATTTTTACCAGTCGCCTCTGCAAGTTCTCTCTTATATCTTGCAAGCTGCCCCTCAGTATTCATTATCCTTCTGCTCTGTTCAGATATTGTCTGGTTAAGCTGTTCTATTGTTTCTGTCTGGTCATCTTTCTTTCCTACAACAACAACCATTCCAAGACACACAATAACAAAAAGCCCTACACCAGCCATGGTACATATACTCTGTCCTATGAATATAAATATTCCGGTTCCAATAAGAATAAGTAATCCGGTTATTCCAAGAATAACTATCTTTAGTCTGTCTGATTTCTTCAAAGCATTTCCCTTCTTTCCGAAGCATTTGCTTTGTATTATATACCACTTATGCCTTTCTGCCAAGACTAATGCCTAAGCTTTCAGCCTGTCTTATAAGTTCATTATCTACGTTAACCATCTTCGTTTTACCTGCAACCTCTTCAAGTGGTATCTTAGAGAACTTACCATCTTTGATGCATACCATATTGCCATAATCTTTTCTTAATATAAGTCCTGCAGCCTCAACGCCTATTCTTGTTGCCAGTGTTCTGTCAGATGCACTTGGAATTCCGCCACGCTGAACATGTCCGGGAATTGTTACTCTTACCTCCTGACCGGCTTTTTTCTGCAGCTCAGCACTCAACTGATATGCTACTGATGGAAATGTATATGTCTTTCTCTTTTCTTTCAGCTCTTTCTTTGACAGCTTTGCATCCTCATCTGATATTGCACCCTCAGCCATTGCGATTATAGTAAATTTCTTACCCTGCTTTTCACGCTTTCTGATTGTATTCAACACCTCATCAACATTATATGGAATTTCAGGTATAAGTATGATATCAGCACCGCCTGCAATTCCTGAATGCAATGTCAGCCAGCCTGTTTTATGTCCCATAATCTCAACAATAAACACTCTGCTGTGTGAGGCTGCCGTTGTATGAATCTCATCTATAGTTCTTGTCGCAACATCTATAGCTGACTGAAATCCAAAGCTCATCTCAGTTCCTTCTATATCATTATCAATAGTCTTAGGAAGAGTAACAACATTTAAACCCTTCTGCGATAAAAGAGCCGCAGTCTTATGTGAACCGTTTCCGCCAAGCATTACCAGGCAGTCGAGTTTTAAATCCTTATAAGTCTTAATCATGCCTGCAACTTTATCGCGCCCTTCCTTATCAGGCTCATTAATATATTTGAAAGGTGTTCTGGAAGTTCCAAGAATTGTTCCTCCCTCTGTGAGAATCCCACTGAAATCCTCTTCTTTCATCAGTTTGTAATTCTTAGTAATCATTCCTTTGTAACCATCAAGAAATCCGTATATTTCAACATCATTTGTATTATTATACAAAGTTTTGGCAACACCTCTCATTGCCGCATTAAGAGACTGGCAGTCTCCACCACTTGTAAGCATACCTATCTTCATACCTGTTAGCCTCCATTTTCTTAATTATTCTGCACTGGCTGCCGCTTCATAGCTTTCTTCATATAGTGTTTCCTGTGAATCAATCTTAGGATTATTAATATGTCTGTCACAGTATACCCCATCACTATTCTGCTCTTTGCCTTTCTCGTCATCCTGCATAATAAGATTAAATATATGAATTATGCGTTCCTGACAATGCTTATCAAGCACAGGTGCAGCAACCTCAACACGTCTTGTCGTATTTCTTGTCATAAAATCTGCCGATGCAATATATATCTTCTGGTCATCTCCTCTTCCAAAACGATATATTCTTGAATGCTCAAGGAAGCGTCCAACAACACTTACCACGCGGATATTATCTGTATAACCTTTAACTCCCGGCTTTATACAGCATATTCCTCTTACTTCAAGATCTATTTTAACACCTGCCTGTGAAGCTTCAATTAATTTCTCAATTATAAGCTTGTCTGTAAGGGAATTAATCTTAACTCCAACATATCCATCTTCACCGTTCTTTACCTTATCAATCTGCTCATCTATCATTGAAAGAATTCTATTCTGCAGGCAGTTTGGTGCAACAAGAAGCTGGTTAGAACTATCCACCGTTTCTCCCTTCTGCAAAGCAGCAAATACTGCAGCCGCATCCGCACCTATCTCCTCATTAGCTGTAACAAGTGACAGATCTGTATATAATCTTGAAGTCTTTTCATTATAATTGCCTGTTCCTATCTGTGTTATATATGAAAATGTATTATTAACCGAACGTGTTATAAGGCATAACTTTGAGTGTACCTTATAATCACCCAGGCCATATAAAAGCTGGCATCCAGCCTCCTCTAGTCTCTTAGACATTTCAATATTATTAGCCTCATCAAATCTGGCTCTCAGCTCCACAAGAACAATAACTTCTTTACCATTTTCAGCCGCTTCAATAAGAGTCTCAACTATCTTACTCCTGTCAGCAACTCTGTAAAGAGTCATCTTTATTGATACGACAGTCGGGTCACTGGCTGCTTCCTCTAACATAGATATGAATGGTCTCATACTCTCAAATGGGTATGAAAGAACAACATCCTTCTTCTCAATCTGCGGAATTATCTTTTCATTCATACTGATTTCTTTACTTGGCTGTGGAACTCTTTTCTTATAAAAAAGCTCAGGCTTATTCTTTAACACATTCTGCAGCTGGAATACAAATGACATATCCAGTGGAGTTCTCTCTTCAATCAGGTGTTTTGCACCTATTTCAAGATAATCTGTAAGCTTTTTCTTCGCTTTGTCGTTTATTTCTCTGTTTAACTGGACACATACCGGATTAAGCCTGTTTCTCTGCTTAACCATATGTTCCATCATATTTCTGTAATCAAGGTCCTCATCATCAAATGAACCAGCATCTATATCTGCATTTCTAATAACTCTCATAACTGATTTTTCCTGTATTTCATACTTCTCATACAGCTTTGATACAAAATGCAGAATCAATTCTTCAGAAAGCATAAATGTTCCTGGTCTTGTAGGAATTTCTATAAGTCTCTTAAATACACTGTTTGAACAAGGTACTATTCCTATTTTATTCTTACCCTTCTTCGTCTTCATAAGCACAATTGCATATAACTGCTTATTTGCAAGAAAAGGAAATGGCTGCTGCTGTCCTATTATCATAGGTGAAAGAAATGGTGCTATATGCATATCAAAATATTTCTCCAGCATTGCACCTTCATCATTAGACAGCTTATTAAAATTAATTATTCTTATCCCGGCTGTCTCAAGTTCTCCCATAAGCTGTTCATACACTCTGCCCTTTTTCTTCTCAAGCTCACTCACCTTATCAAGAATAGCTTTTACCTGCTCTTCGCTTGTCATTCCGGTTTTATTGTCTCTTTCCTTTTCCTGAAGCTGCATCTGCATCATAAGCGTTCCAACTCGTACCATAAAAAATTCATCCAGATTAGTCTGGTATATTGATGCAAATGTAAGTCTTTCCGCAAGTGGAACTTTAGGATTAGCTGCTTCATTTAACACTCTCTCATTAAATGCAAGCCATGACAGCTCCCTGTTTGTGTAACATACTCTCTGTGTTGTTTCTTTAGTGTTTATGCTCATTGCCACATTCTCCTTTTCCCGAAAATAGTCCAAAAACTTTTTCTTAATTTCTGTGAATTTCATATCATTCCTCATTTTTTCTTTTAACCACATCTTTTCTTTGGCAATAATTTTATTGTCACACTGGTGTGTAAAATCCACTATCGGGGTTATGTAAAATGTATGTAAAGCAATTGTAATAAAAACAGCCTCAAGGCATAAAAAAAGCAGCTTACGCTGCGAATGCTTTAAGGCTGTTTCTTATTATCTGCGCCTTATCCTCATCATCATGAATAATCATCGTCATTGGCTTCATAATGTTAAGACTAAATATTCCAAGTATCGACTTCGCATCTACCATTGTATGTCCGCTCACTAAATCAATGTCGCAGTCAAATCTTGATACAATATCTACAAACTTTCTCACCTTGTCTATGTTGTTTATAGCTACTTCCATATGATTACCACCTTTCTTCATTCATGGTTAATAGGCTTACATGTCAGGGAATCACAGCCATCCCCGTCTTTTGGCTGTCCACCCCTTCAATGCATACTTATAATAACCATATCATGTAAAAGGTGTAATCATATTCATGTATAATTCTTGTAAAATTCTAACTCCAGTAACCTAGTTCTACGCCTTTCTTGTATACACCAATTCCCTTTGAATAATATCCGTAACAGTTAAAATGTGTCCAGTCATATCTAAGCTGTTTTGATATATTACCCATTTTGAAATTTTCAAGGTCATCTGTTGTTGCATCGAGTCCGCAGTCACTTAATCCATTCTGAATCATATATGTTCTTGTATTAAAAAAATGGTCTCCATATGCAAGTCTTAACGCTGCTTCCCATGATGTATCACCGATTCCCACATAATTGCCATCTGAGTCATATGCTCCCTGATAGCCATCAGCTGAGTCCGCAGGGTCATCAGTATCTCCCACTATAATATAATATTTACATCCTGAATTAAGGATAATATTATCATACTGCAGAATTAGCTGCTGATAATCATTTTCCCAGCCACCATTACTTCCCATTTCAAGTATCAATATATCTTTGGCACTTCTTTCCTGTGATGCCCTTGTCATCGCCTGTGTTCTGGCAGAAATTGTAACTTTTTCCATACCAGAAGTTTCTGTTGGTTTCTCCGTTGGTTTTTCAGTCACATTTTCTGTCGGTTTCTCCATTGGCTTTTGACCAGATGTTTGTGACTCTGTTTCTTTTATCACTGTGGAAGACTCTGTTCCTTTTTCACTCTCTGCTTTTATATCTGCCCTCTGTCTTGAATATTCAGCTGTTTCACTTTCATATATAACAACACTATTATCAGTAGAATTGTCATATGCTGCATATCCCTTTGTAAGTTTAATCTCAACCTGACCATCACCTGTATTTTTAACATCACACAAATAACCATTTATATACATATCACCCGGATAAGGATCATAATCAAATCCATATCCACTATAATTATCTGTTTCAAATACATTTCCATTTTCATCTATAATCTGAGCTATTGCCGAATCAGTCTCACTTATTGTAATATCCCTATCTATATAAACCTTTGTTCCACCAGCTCTAAAAGTAATCTGACTTGAATTTTCTCCTGATACTCCAAGATTATGAGTTGTTATCTTAGTCAGATTTTCTATTGTAACAGGTGTAGTCCACCCATATATATCAATGCCATTTACTTTTCCTTCAGTTGCACTTCCTGCTCCAGCCATCATACTATCCCCATAGCATGTTATTTCTCTCTTTTGTCCATCATACGAAATAAACTCATCTGTAAGCTGCCTTGGCGGAAGTTCAAAAGCTTTTTGATTTTCAGTTGATATCTCATTTTCAAAAAATTCTTCAACCACTTCCTGCTCTACCACTTCAGCACTCTCTTCCTGCGTTGTGTCCTCTTCTGTTGTTTCCTCTTCTGTAGTCTCTTGCACTGTAGTTTCCTGAATAGTTTTCGTCTCTGCAGTTGTATTCTCCACAATATTTTTCTTTTTATTCTTACTATGCTTTACTTGCACAGCAATTACCGAAACAGTTATTAATGCTATAACTAAGACTGCAGCCAAGCATATAATTATATATTTTCTTCTATCTTTAGTACCTATTCTTAACATGTCTTTCATATAATTTCTGCCCTTTCTTTAGTTTTATATATTATTATACGAAACGAAGTTTAAATAAGTTTAAAAAAGAAAAACTTCCGCAAAATTATATCACAGAAGTTTCTCTTTGTCTATTATATTAATTATATTGCATAAACCATGACATCATACATCCGCCATCTGCACCGGCTTCAAGCACATCCTCGATGTTATCAGGCTTAATTCCTCCAATGGCAAACACTTTCACTGTGGGATTAACAGTATGAACTGCTCTACACACTTCTTCAAGAAAACTAAGCCCTGCGCCCATCTTCCCCGGTTTACACTGCGTCTCAAATATAGTTCCAAGCACAATCTGGTCTGCTCCTGCGCGGACAGCAATCACTGCCTCTTCCATACTGTGACACGATACACTCACACAATCAAGCCTTTTTAATACATCTGCCTGTTCATCACACATTTGTTTAAAATGTTCCATTGAAAAATGTACATTTCCACAGCCTGCATACTCTGCCGCACTGATATCACTGTGAACAAACATTTTAACAGAAGCTTTCTTGCACATTACCTGTATGCGTCTTGCAAGTTTCCTGTAGTCCTGCCTGTCCATATCCTTTTCCCGAAGTATCATGGCATATGGGTGCAGTGCCACACATTTTTCAAGCTGCATAATGTACTCATTCATAGTACACTCTGCACCACCGCTGCCACTCACAAGGTGCTTGTTCGTTATACATATATATTTTCTATACATAAATGTATTCATTCACGACTGGCTGAAGCCCGCCATCCTCCATATCCTTATACATTCTGTCAAATGAACGGTTATCATTGATTTCAAACTGTTCATCTCCGGCATCACCATCTTTTTTTCCTGTATATTTAGATTCATGGTCACCGATTCCTGTTGAAACACCCGCTGAAACTTTAGTGGCACATATCTTGGTTATACCATTTCTAAACTGCGCACTCTCACGGCTTGAAACTGTTATTCCAACAAATGGAAGGAATAATCTGTACGCACAAAGTACCTGGCACAACTGCTTTTCACCGACATCTCTTGGATTAATCTTATCATTATTGATTATCGGGCGAAGTCTCGGACAGCTAAGACTCAGCTCTGCATGAGGGTATTTTCTGTTAAGATAATATACATGAAGTGCCGTTGCCAGTGCATCTTTTCTGAAATCATCAAGCCCTAACAATGCTGAAAATCCTGCACCTCTCATACCTGCAATAAGTGCTCTTTCCTGTGCATCGAATCTGTATGGCCATACTCTCTTATGTCCTAATAAATGTAATGTCTCATATTTGACAGGATTATATGTCTCCTGGAATACTGTTACATAATCAACACCGCACTCATGAAGATAGCGGTATTCATCCACATTTACAGGATATATCTCTATTCCGATATTCTTGAAATATTTTCTTGCTATCTTAACTGATTCGCCAATGTATTCAACGTCTGAATATTTTCTACTCTCTCCTGTCAGTATCAGAATTTCTTCCATTCCTGTATCAGCAATAACTTTCATCTCATGCTCAATTTCCTCGAATGAAAGTTTCTTTCTATGAATGTTATTGTAGCAGTTGAATCCACAGTATATGCAGTAATTCTGGCAATAATTGGCTATATATATTGGCGTAAATATATACACTGTATTGCCAAAATGTTTCTTAGTTTCATTCTCTGCCTTTCTTGCCATCTGCTCTAAGTAAGGTGCTGCAGCCGGCGAAAGCAATGCCTTAAAATCCTCAATATTGCAGGTATCTTTGCTTAAAGCCCTCTCAACATCTGCTGCTGTGTATGAATCATAATCAAACTCATCCATTGCCTTTAATACTTTGTCCTTAATATCTGAATCAATTATTTCCATGTCATCAAGATATTTCATGTAATCTGTTCTGAATGACGGATCCTGCTCCAACTTATGCTTTCTCTCTAACGCGGCTGGTGGAAGCTGGTCACTGTCTATAAAATATACCTGATTTTCTTCGTTCATTATTCTGCCTTCTTTTCTATTATATTCTCATATTTCGTCAAGCAATACTTCCCCGAAGTTATGCTTCCGCTGAAATTATCCCGCCAGTATCTCTTACAATGCACCTTTGGGATTGCTCTCCACATTTAACGTAAGAATCCTGTCAATGGATCAGATGCACTTCCACCTCTTGCAAGAACTCTTCCCATTCCTGTAAGATATGCGCTTCTTCCTGCCTCTATAGCCTTCTTAAACGCCTCTGCCATAGCCGGAACATTTCCTGCTGTCGCAATCGCTGTATTAGCCATAACCGCAGCAGCTCCCATCTCCATTGCCTCACATGCCTGCGAAGGCTTGCCAATTCCTGCATCCACGATAATTGGCAGATCAATCTCATCAATAAGTATCTGTATAAATGCTTTGGTTGAAAGTCCGTTATTGCTTCCAATCGGTGAAGCAAGCGGCATAACGCAGGCAGCTCCGGCATTCTGTAAATCTCTTGCCACATTCAAATCAGGATACATGTATGGCATTACAACAAATCCTTCCTTAGCAAGTATTTCTGTTGCTTTCACTGTCTCATAGTTATCTGGGAGAAGATACTTTGCATCATGCATAATCTCAATCTTTACAAAATCTCCACATCCCATCTCACGGCTGAGTCTCGCAATTCTTACCGCTTCCTCTGCATTTCTTGCTCCTGAAGTATTAGGAAGAAGAGTTACTCCCTTCGGTATGAAATCAAGAATATTCTCTTTATTCTCTGTATTGGCACGTCTAAGAGCAAGTGTGATAATTTCAGCACCGCCCTGCTCAACTGCCGCCTTAATAAGATTCACATTGTACTTTCCTGAACCTAATATGAATCTGCTGTTAAACTCATGTCCTCCTAATATTAACTTATCTTCTTTCTTGTCCTGCGCCTTATTTTCCATCTTTGCTTCCTCCTGTTATCTGTGATTATGTTTAGGCTTTCGTATTTTGGACTTCCTCACGCTTTCCCACCGCTTTAAAGTCCAATCTGACTCTCTTACTCGTTCCTTTATGTCAGAACTGACCGCCACCGACAAAGTGCAATATTTCAATCACGTCTCCGTCTTCAATACTTACTTTATCAAAATCTTCCCTATGAATTATTTCCATATTCTTCTCAATTACAATACCTACCGGGTCATACCCAGCTTCTGTTACATAAGCAAGAAGTGTCTTTCCTGCAACTAGTGCAACATCCTGTTGTTCTCCATTAATCTGTACCATTGTGCCTCCTTTCCTTCTCTCCGCCATTCTTTGCGTTTGAATCTGTGCAAGCACACTTCAGCTTGCATGGCGTCTCCTCACCTTTTTGCGCGAGCAACTCACACTCCAGGACTTCGTCCTGTCGTTGTCGCGGTGCTCCTCGAGAACCCATATAAATTTCACAGTTCGTGCAAGCACGACTGTGAAATTTCCATGTCTTCTCTCCTCGTTACTCGCGCAAAAAGAGACAGAGCCGCTTTCCAGCTGGCTCTGCCTCTAAAATTCACAATATGAACACGCCGGAAATCTATTATTACCGACGCCTGTTGTATGTCCGCCTGTATGAATTCTGTAAACTGATTCTAATCAATTCTCTTTGCTTCATACCTGCTGGTCTTGAAAAGTGGTGTCCCCAATTCAACGCCTTGATTAATATAACATATCACTGATAATTATTCAACTACCAGCTCTGCATATTGATGTCTGTGAGTTTTACTTCTTTATATTCCTGCCCTATGTATGCATATATCTGTTGTAACTCGTCATCGTCAAATTCTGCAGCTTTACCATTATACATAATATTAAGTATGTAGCTGTCCTCCCCACTATTCTCTGCCTTTATATAGAATTCTGCCGGACCAAACATGGCTTCAAGTTCCCTTACAGCCTCCGTACACAGACTAGCAACATAATTATCATCAACCTCTATATCTTCATGTTCATCATAATTAAATGCCATCTCTGGATTATAGCCTTTTCTGGTTGCTTTCTCGCTCTCTAAAGGAGCAGTCACTTCATTTTCAGAACCTGATGTACCTCTTTCAATATGAACAGCTTTAGCCGTAACAGGTTCAGATTCATCTGACATTCTATCATCCACACCTGTCTGCTTATCGTTCCTGACATAACATGCACTAAGAACCAAAGCCATCGTGCAGACACATAACACACATAAAACTAAATGCATAGAATATAAGCATACACGCTTCATAACATCACCTCTGCTTATATTCTATGCCAATTTCACAATAAATCAATATTAATTTTCATTCCTCCAGGCCTCAACAACCCCTCCGATAAAGCCGGGGATAAATCCGAAATATCCAACGAATGTAAACATCCATTCCATTCCCCTGAATGCAAATATGCTTACAATCGCCCACACTACGAAGCCGATTACACACCATGCAAGTGTGTTAAGAAGAAGAAACAGATATTCATATTTCTTTTCAGTTAAATGAGTATTTTTACAAATGTTCAGAAGCATTTTCATCGAAACCTCCCTTCGTATCAAGAGCAAATATTACCCATTCTGCAATGTTAGTTGCATGGTCTCCTATTCTCTCAAAATACTTGGCAACCATAAGAAGATCTGCAGCCTGCTCACCATTGGCTGAATCTGCCTGTATCATTGCAATAAGGTCATCTCTTACCTTTTCAAATAGGTCATCTACCACATCATCATATGCTATAACTTTTCTTGCCTTGTCCATGTCCTTTTCAACATAAGCTTCAATACTTCTGATTAACATAAGCATTGTCTCAGAAGCCATCTGGTTGATATGCTCTAACTTCTTTATGTATGGCTGGTTGGCAAGTTTAATAGTTATCTCGCCGATATCTGCTGCCTGGTCACCAATTCTTTCCATATCAGTAACCATCTTTAAAGCTGCTGTAATTGTTCTTAAATCCTTAGCAACCGGCTGCTGCTGGATAAGAAGATTAAAGCAGATGCTCTCAATAGTCTTCTGCTCCCTGTCTATCTCCTCGTCCTGAAGCATAACTTTTTTAGCAAGCTCTGCGTCCTGTCTTACAAGTGCATCAACTGCCTTTCGTATAGAATCCTCAATTGCAGAGCCCATCTTCATCATTTCTTTATTAAGTCTGTCAAGCTGTTCGTCAAATTTACTTCTCATCATCCAAACCTTCCTGTGATATAATCTTCTGTTCTCTTATCCTGAGGGTAAGAGAATATCTGCTTAGTATCTCCAAACTCAACCATTTCTCCTACAAGGAAAAATGCTGTCTGATCCGAAACTCTTGTTGCCTGCTGCATATTATGTGTTACCACAATAACTGTATATTTCTTCTTTAAGTCTTCCATAAGGTCCTCTATCTTTGATGTTGATATAGGGTCAAGAGCTGATGTCGGCTCATCCATAAGAAGAACTTCAGGCTGTACTGCAAGAGCTCTTGCTATACAGATTCTTTGCTGCTGTCCACCTGAAAGACCCATGGCCGATTTTTTCAATCTGTCCTTAACCTCATCAAATATAGCTGCTCCACGGAGACTCTCCTCGACTATCTGGTCAAGTCTTTTCTTATCTCTTATTCCATGAACTCTTGGGCCATAAGCGATGTTATCGTATATGCTCATAGGAAAAGGATTAGGCTGCTGGAATACCATTCCAACCTTCTTTCGAAGGATTGTAGTATCAACTGATGGATCATATATATCCTCACCATCAAGAAGCACCTTGCCATCTATTCTTACACCGTCAACCAAGTCGTTCATACGGTTTAATGTCTTTAAAAATGTTGATTTACCACAGCCAGATGGTCCGATAAATGCTGTTACCGCATTTTCCTGTATATCCATATTCACATCCTTAAGGGCGTGATTCTCTCCATAATACAGATTCAGATTTTCAACTTTAACTTTAATTTTATTACTCATATATTCCTCCCAATTAGTGCTTTTCGAGCTTCTTAGCGAGCCTCTTTGTACCAAAATTAATAAGAAGTACAATTACAAGAAGCACAACCGCTATGCCGAATGCCACCTCAAATTCACCCTTGTTTGCGCTTAAATAAAGCTGAATTGTAAGTGTTCCGCCCGAGTGAAATATTTTCTCAAGAAATGCATTGAAGGTCTTTGGAAGAAGATGTGCACTTCCTGCTGTAAAAAGCAATGCTGCTGATTCACCAATAATTCTTCCTATTGCAAGGATTACTCCTGTTACAATTCCAGGCATTGCTGACGGAAGAAGAATTGTTCTGATTGTGTACCATTTACCTGCGCCTAAACCTACCGCTCCTGTTCTGAAGCTGTCAGGTACAGTCTTTAACGCTTCCTGTGTGTTTCTTGTAACAAGCGGAAGCACCATTAATGTAAGTGTAAGAGAACCTGTCAGAAGTGAATATCCCATGTGACATAACTGTCCGAAGAAAAGCATACCAAACAGACCAAATATAATTGATGGAATTCCTGCAAGTGTCTCTGTTGCAAATATTATAACTGTAACAAGCTTTCCCGGCTTGGCGTACTCATTTAAATAAATCGCAGCACCTACACCGATTGGCGTTGTAATTATCATAGTAAGTAATATTATTATCAATGTGTTCAGAATATTACCGGCAATTCCCACAGTTCCATGAAGAATTGATGTAACACCTGTAAGAAATGCCCAGTTTACGCGTCTTGCGCCCTTAGCAAACACATATACAATAATTCCTAAAAGCAGGAGAACTGAAAATGCTGCACACACATATATCGCTGAGTATACTGCAATCTCTTCCGGATGCCTTTTCTTAGCTTTAAGATTATCCATTTGCTTTCTCCCCTTTCTTCTGCATAAATGTAATTATCAGATTTATAATCATTATGAAAATGTAAAGAACAAGTCCTACTGTGAAAAGAACCTGTCTGTGTACTCCATCTGCGTAACTCATCTCACTTACAATCTGTGTTGTAAGAAATCTGACTGAGTTGAATGGAAGCGGCAGATTTACTGAACCACCGGCTACCAGATTAATAGCCATTGCCTCACCTAAGGCTCTTCCTATACCTAAAACGATTCCTGTTATAATTCCTGACTTGGCTGCCGGAACTACAACCTTGAATATTGTCTGTATCTTAGTTGCTCCAAGAGCAAGTGATGTTGCTCTCAAATTCATTGGTACTGCCCTGATTGCTGACGCGCTCATATTGATAACTGTTGGAAGTATCATAATTGCAAGCACCAGCACTGCAGCCAGGAGGTTAGCTCCTCCTGTGTACTGATGTGTTGTGGAATTCGCGAATACATGCTTTTCTAATTTATAAAGGAGGGGGTTTAATAACATTAATCCGAGAAGTCCGTATATAACAGAAGGAATTGCTGCAAGTAATTCAACCGCCGGCTGAACTACTGCTGCAAGTTTTTTCCCTGCTATCTCTGTCAAAAAAACTGCTGTTAATAATCCAATTGGAACACCGATAAGAATCGCAAGTGTTGTTCCTACAATTGAAGAAAGAATTATGTATACAATTCCATATGCAGGTGGTGTAGCCGTTGGTGCCCATACTGTTTTAAAGAGCAAATCTGCTATTCCGACACTTTTAAGACTCTCTGTTCCTTTTATGAACATATAGATAGTAATGGAGCAGACTGCCAGGATAGCTACTACCGCACATATAAGGAATATAAACCGTGCCACGCTTTCACTTGCATGCTTTGACTTTTTATTACCTTTTAAAGAACCATTTGCTGTTACCTTAACAGCTGCTGGTGTTTTATTTATTCTATTCATACCAACATTTATAACCTCTTCCATGTCAATCTCTCCATTCAGAATCTATATTTACCGGCTTACTCTGGGAGGATTAAGCCAACTCCCTTGATAACCTTCTTACCAGCTTCAGACTTTACGAAGTTAAACCAAGTCTGAACAAGCTCACTCTGTGATGAAACAGAACCCTTAGTAGCCATTACAAATGGTCTTGAAAGCGTATACTTACCAGCCTTAATGTTATCCTCTGTTGCATCTACACCATCAAGCTTTAAAGCTGCAACTGTCTTATCAACTACATCTAATGAAACATATCCGATTGCACCTGGAGTTGCTGCTACCTTGGCAAGTACAGCACCTGTACTGTCAAGTTCCTGTGCATAAGCACATTTATTCTTAACTTCAAGAAGTTCCTCAAATGCTCCTCTTGTACCAGAAGCTGCCTCTCTGCCGATTACTACGATAGCTTCGTCTGAACCGCCGAGATCCTTCCAGTTAGTAATCTTACCTGTGTAGATATCTGTGAGCTGCTGCTTTGTTACATTAGTAACTTTGTTGTTCTTATCAGTAATCATTGCGATACCATCAATTGCTACGATGTTCTCCTCAATACCTGCTGACTTTTCTTTATCAGATAAAGCTCTTGAAGCGTTACCAATATCAACTGCTCCGGATGTTACTGACTCAATACCTGCGCCTGAACCTGTATATTCTGTTGTTACTGTTACATTAGGATATTCTTCCATGAATGCTTCCATGAGAGCACCACACATCTTTTCCATTGATGTACTTCCTGCTAACTGAATCTTTCCTGAAAGCTCCTTAGTTGTACCTCCGTTTGCTGAGCCATCTCCATTTGATGATGTACCTGTTCCACAGCCTGCTAATGCTGCAAGTCCTAATGTTGCTGTTAATGCAACTGTAAGTAACTTTTTAATTCCTTTTCTCATAACTTTCGTTACCTTCCTCTTTTTTTATTTGCAAGCATTAACAGAAGATTTTCATAGGGGCTTGAATCAGTTTCCTGACCGAATGATATGTGAGTCGTCTCAAAAAAGAAAACCCTCTGCATCTGCTTGCAGAGGGTATGTTATCAATGTTATGTAAAATGCATAATCTCGTGTTCGTAAAGTTTTTGTAAAATGTATGTGATTATCTCAAAGTCTTTCTATATATAATTATAAAATACACCGTTCCTATAATAGATGTAAATGCCCACGCACTCGCATACACAAGATAGAGTGACATCAGCGTATGTATACTTGCAAATATTGTACACACCCACACGATTCTGAACACAACAGTACCCATTATTACTATTATTGTAGGTATAACGCTTCTGCCAAGTCCTCTTGCTCCCGCTGCCGCATTATCCATAAATGCAGATATAAAATAAGAGCATCCCATTATTCCAAGTCTTATTGAGCCGTAATGCATCACATCCGGATCACTTGTAAACATGCTAAGAAACTGTGTCCTGAAAACTACAAGCAATGCACCAAGCACTGCTCCTATAATAAATGAATACATCTGTGTAACAAGATATGCTTTCTTAATTCTGTCACGCTTTCTTGCTCCAAGATTCTGTGCTATAAAGCTTGTACATGCAGTATAGAATGCCGCCATCATATCATACACAATGTTATCAGCATTAGCCGCAGCCGAATTGCCCTCAACAACTACATGGTCAAATGAATTAACTGCCGACTGTATGTACAGATTGGCAACTGCAAAAAGTGAATACTGTACTGCTGCAGGCAATCCAATCTTTAACACTCTCGCTGCTATATGCGAGTCCATTCCTATATTTGTTATATAAAGCCCATAATCCTTGCCACAGCCAAACAGGAATTTAAGTATCAGAAATGCTGATATATACTGTGATATTATACTTGCCAGTGCAACACCGACAACTCCAAGCTTACATACTATTACAAAGAACAGATTAAGTACCACATTAATTATCCCCGCTGTAATAAGATACATAAGCGGTCTTTTAGTATCTCCAACTGCACTTAACACTGCGTTACCATAGTTATACATGGCAAGTGCCGGTGAACCAAGAAGATATATTGTAAGATATATAACTGCACCATCTATCAGTTCTTTCTTAGTTCCTATAAGATTCAGCACAGGTCTTGAAAGGAACAGTCCAGACAAAAGCAGCAGCAGTCCCGCAATCATACATATTACAATTGAAGTGTGGACTGCTTTCTTTACATTTGCACTATTCTTAGCCCCCACAAACAGCGCGACTACAGCGTTAACACCACCTGCAAGTCCTAGCAGGATGCCGGTTGTCAATGTAATAATTATACTCGTTGAACCTACCGCACCAAGTGCCAGTGGTCCTACAAATTTACCAACTACCGCCACATCACACAGGTTGAACATAACCTGCAGTACATTTGACAACATAAGCGGAACTGAATACATTAATATTTTCTTTGGCAGGGAACCTGTCGTCATATCTATTTCATTTGATTTCATAACCTTATCTTAAACCCTTTAAATAATCCTTCTGCTCTGGTGTAATGCGGTAACTCTCTACAGCCTTCTGTATTGACTTTCTGTGTACCCATTCAGAAAGCCTGTGTTCCTGTATATAAGGAATCGCCGCATCCCACTGTTTAGCAAGTGCTGTAGCCATATACCATGCAATCATCATATTTACATAGTACTCCTCTGACTTAACACCTGCAACAAGCTGTATATATTCTTCCTTAAAATCCTCATCAAGAAACAGACGCATCATAACACCCATTCCGTATCTTTTAACATATGTGTCATCTGTGGCAATCCAATTCTTAGCTCTCACAATAATATCTTCTTTATTCTTATCAAAACATTTTGGAAGCGGTGAATCACAGGTTGCCCAGTTATCAATATATGGCAGAAACTTCTCTGTTTCACTAACGCACATATTATAATCCTTAATCTGTGCAATCAGCATCATATGAAGATTATTTTCTTCATAATACTTATGTGGCAGCTCCGTCATAAACTGTTCCGCCTCCTCTGTCTTAGAGAATTTCTTTGCAAATGCTCTTAAAACCGGGGTTCTTACTCCTATAACAGCCTCTTTATCTACCCCCGGCATAAGGCTGCTGTGAAAATCCCTGTACGCCGTATCCTGTAACTTAAACAGTTCTTCCTGCAAATGTGTCATTATTCCCCTCCTATGTGAGCTAGCTCATCGCCGCGGGTTGCGCGAGCAGCTCATACTCCAGAACTTCGTTCTGTCGTTGTCGCGGTGCTCCTCGTAAAGCCATACAAAGTTCCCAGTCCGTGCAAGCACGGCTGTAAACTTTCCATGGCTTCTCTCATCGCTACTCGCGCAAAAAAAATGGAAGCATAATCTGCTTCCACTTCCTAGATAGTAGCGAGAGAGGGATTTGAACCCACGACACCACGGGTATGAACCGTGTGCTCTAGCCAACTGAGCTATCTCGCCATATATTATATTGCATGCAAACCACATACATTAGGACTTAATGTCCTAAGTGGGACCTACAGGGCTCGAACCTGTGACCCTCTGCTTGTAAGGCAGATGCTCTCCCAGCTGAGCTAAGACCCCACATTCAGAACAATTCGCTTGATTTCTCTCGCAAACTGCTCTGCTATTATAATATTAAAATGCGATATCTGTCAAGCACTTTTTTGACTTTTTTCAAAACTTTTTCCACAAAATTTTAATTAGAACAAATACCTCGTCCACAACAGGAAATTCTTAATCAGCTTCATTCTGCGTTCTCTCTTAGGCGTAAGCGCTACAGGCTGCACATTATATGGATTGTCGTATGTGCCATCAGCATTAGCCTTTCTTGCACTATGCTCATACGTCTGCATGGCACCGCCAAGCTGTTCATTAATCTCCTTGCTGTCAATAACAAGCATAAGCTCTGTATCAAGATACACACTTCTCATATCAATATTAAATGAACCAACCACCGATATATCATCATCTATAAGAACCGACTTTCCGTGGTATGAATATCCGCCTTCATATTCCCACACTTCAAGCCCTGTGCCAAGCACCTTATCCTTATGCGCATAATAATCTGCTGATCCAAATGGATTGCCATTATTGCCTACTGAATTAGTCATCAATGACACATTTTCAACAGAATCGCATACCTTCTTTAATCCGTCATACATATACTCATTGCAGATAATATAAGGCGTATGTATCTTAACCTGCGAATCCGCCTGCTCCATGAGCTTCGTGAGCTGATACCACACTACCGGTTTTTTCGCGCCACATTCTATCGGATTGCTAAGAAGTGCTATATTGCTGACTTCAACTGTTTCATCTGTATAATCAGTGTCAGTCAGGTAATCTTTGTTATCTGCATAATAAATGTTGTAATTATCAAGCAGTTCTTTCCTTGCCGCCTTGACCTTTTTATTACCTGCACATTTGTTATTCTTTAAAAATGCCTTGCTCTCCTTATAGTTCCAGACACTCTCATAATAAGCGAGAACATCATTCACAGAGCTGGTTTCGTCAGGACTTTCGCAGTACACAAGCACATCCCTGTCATAATTCTTATGTCCCGGATATGCGCCCAGAAAGTAATTAAATGTATTTCTTCCGCCAAGTATATAATTAGTCCTGTCGGCTATAACATATTTGTCATGAAGCCTTCCCATTGACTGCCACGGCTTGAAAGGATTGACCTTATTGTATATCTTCACATTCACATTGTCCGATGACGCAAGTGCCTTAAAATCAGGATTGCCCTTCATCTTGGTAAAACCGGATACCCCGTCAACTATAACATTCACAGATACACCTCTGTCGGCAGCATCAATAAGTGCTCCAAGCATCAGCTTTCCGCTGTCATCTGACCTGAAGTCAAATGTAGAGAGAATAATCTCTTCCTTCGCATTGCTTATCATTCTTATCCGCTCTTTAAGCGCCTCGTCATTATCCTCAATAATGCGCGCCCGCTCGGCACTTGTTCTCTCTTTCCATATGCCCTGCTCATCAAGCTGATTAATCTCATCAGCAGTAAGCTCTGGCTGTTTGTGGTAACTTATCAGGGCGCAGGCTACGATTGCGGCAATAAGCACCACAAGCAGTATCACTGCCCCAAGAATTATTCTCTTCATAAGTTTTCTCCTTTTGTAAGACTTCACGACAATACTCCTTAAATATCTGTCTATCCTCATCACTGCCCGCGCAGTAAAGGCGTGCTGTATATACATAATTATATATACAGCACGCCTCTTATGACATTAAATATTTATGAAGAATTATAAATTATCTGATATAGTTGGTCTTAATCTTATTCTCGCCTTGTGGAAGCTCAATTCCAGCCTTCTTTGCTGCGTCTATTGACTTAACAAGCCATGCAAAATTCTGACCTAAAAGTCTCATTGTCTGCATGCCTTCTTCGTCCTTAACAACCTCATCAGGTGTATTGCCATGTACAATATTCCAGTAGTTAGATGATACAACTGGCATCTGGTTAATCTGGAAATACTTATTCAACACGTCAACTGTTGATGTTGTTCCGCCACGGCGGGCAGATGCAATTGAAGAACCACATTTGTAACGAAGCTCGTTACCATATGCACCAAATAATCTGTCGAGAAACATTAATATCTCTCCTGTTGGAGAAGCATAATAAACAGGTGAACCAACAATAAGTCCGTCTGCATCAGTTATCTTAGCGCCAACTTCCTTGACAACTGCGTCAAGCTCGCCCTTAACAACTCTGCTGCCAACTGCAACTATCTCAGTATCAATTCCCTGTGCCTCTAATTCCTTAGCAACGACAGAAAGTGCTGTATATGTACAGCCTGCATCTCTTCTGCTGCCATTAACTAATACAACCTTCATGTTATAACACCTCCAAATTATTAATTAAACATTAATCTCTGCCTTCATACCAAGTTCTTCCTTGTTAGCATCAAGGATAGGCTTGATAACATCAGCAAGATATTCGTCAACCTGTTCTTTAGAACGGCCAACATACTTCATAGGGTCAAGCTTTGACTGTAGCTCTTCAAGAGTAACACCAAACATTGGCTCTGCTGCAATAAGCTCAAGAAGGTTATTATCAAGACCTTCCTGCTTAACTCTCTTTCCTGCTATCATAGAAAGCTCTCTGATCTTCTCATGAAGCTCCTGTCTGTCTCCACCAGCCTTAACAGCGTCCATCATAATATTCTCAGTTGCCATGAATGGAAGCTCTGCCATCATATGTTTGATGATAACCTTGTCATATACAACAAGTCCGTCAACAACATTCAAGTAGAGGTCAAGGATTCCGTCAACAGCGAGAAATCCCTCTGGAACTGACATTCTCTTGTTAGCTGAATCATCAAGTGTTCTCTCAAACCACTGTGTAGATGAAACAATAGCAGGGTTAAGTGCATCACTGATAACGAAATCTGCAAGTGAAGCCATACGCTCACTTCTCATAGGATTACGCTTGTAAGCCATAGCTGATGAACCAATCTGTGACTTTTCAAATGGCTCTTCAACTTCCTTGAGATGCTGTAATAATCTGATATCATTAGAGAACTTGTGTGCGCTCGCAGCAATTCCTGCAAGTACATTAAGCACTCTTGTATCAACTTTTCTTGAATATGTCTGTCCTGAAACTGGAACACATGCGTCAAATCCCATCTTTTCTGCAATCTTTCCGTCAATCTGGCGGATCTTATCCTGATCTCCATTGAAAAGTTCAAGGAAAGAAGCCTGTGTACCTGTTGTACCCTTGCAGCCTAAAAGCTTCATTGTAGAGAGTACATAATCAAGGTCTTCAAGGTCCATAACTAATTCATTGAGCCATAATGTAGCTCTCTTACCAACTGTAGTTGGCTGTGCTGGCTGAAAATGTGTGAAAGCCAGTGTAGGCTGTGCCTTATATTTATCTGCGAACTTAGAAAGCTCATCAATAACATTAACAAGCTTCTTACGAACAAGCTTTAAGCCTTCTGTCATGATGATGATATCAGTATTATCACCAACATAGCATGAAGTTGCTCCAAGATGTATGATACCTTTAGCCTTAGGGCACTGAAGTCCGTAAGCATATACATGAGACATAACATCATGTCTTACTTCCTTCTCTCGTCTCTTGGCATCCTCATAGTTAATATCATCCTTGTGAGCCTTTAACTCATCAATCTGCTCCTGTGTAATAGGAAGTCCAAGTTCATGCTCTGTCTCTGCTAATGCAATCCAGAGTCTTCTCCATGTCTTAAACTTCATGTCAGGAGAGAAAATGTACTGCATTTCCTTGCTTGCGTATCTTTCTGCAAGTGGTGTCTGATATCTGTCGTTCATCTCGTATCCGCCTTTCATATATCAATTCTAAGTATGCCATCATCCAGACCGCATACAAGTTAAGTATATCATAGCAGGCTTGTGTTTGCAATTTATGACTTTATTTTAAATTCTTTATACCGCTTGTGATTCTCTTTAATATTCCTATAAAATAAGATTCCCCCACATGTAATTCCAATTACTGCAATTATTACCCCATTAAATTGATTTCCTGTTCTGTTCCAATTTTCTGATACAAGCAACGGGGTTACTACAGATACATAGTATAAATTGCTAAATCCTATTATATACAATATGTGTGTAATTGTTAAAGCAAAGGATATTATCAGCGAATGCATATAATCAAAAATATCTGAAATCAAAACTATAATAGCTGAAATTGCAACCATTATAATATACTTCCATATCATGATTACAGCTATATATTGTCCTAACGACATTGGAATCTTTATAGCTCCAAACATAGGATAATCCTGTATTAACATTGTATAATCTTTAACGCCATACATATGAGTAACATTTACAATATCAGGTATAAATATAATTCCCCAGACTATTGCCACAACAATACATGTTGAACATGCCTTTATTAATATCCTCTTGCCACGCCCATATGCTGCAGAACGAATTAATGCTGTCACATTCTGCCTTTTATCATCAGACATAATACCATGTAATAAAAAAGCCAGACTCATAACCCCGATTAACGCATATTTGCTTTCATGATCATACAGTCTTTTTCCAAACATATCTTCGACAATATATGGTTTGACAACTGTTCCATTTATATCTTTTTTCTTAAGTTCTTCCAAATTATTAATATTTCTATATATTTCATCAAGACCAGTCTTATATAAAGCTGCCTGCTTATTTGCTTCATCAAAATCTGCTTTACTGTACTCTCCTGATTCCATATCAAATGAATTTGAAATATCAATTAACCTGTTATCCCAGTATTCTTTTTCTTCTGCGTATTTATTTACTATGCAATATAATTCTTCCGATAATTGCATTCCTTCTGCTTCATTATAATAGTTTGTTGCAATTATCATATTCTCGTCATATATATACCCTCTTTTTATACCACTGATACTTACAATATATATAACAAATAATACAACTACTATGCCCTTTCTTACCCAGAGTATTTTATATAACTCCATAATAATAAGAGGCATTTGTGCAACGCATTTCTGCCAGATAGTATTAATTCTGGCACTTATATTATCAAATATACTTCTTTTCCTTGATGCCTTAATAATGCAGGATTCCAATATACCAATCGCAGAAAATAAAATTATGCCAATAATACATATAACAATTATATAATATATCCGGTCTGTTATAATTCCACATAATCTAACATTTGCATAATTAGTCAGCGTATGCTCCGGTAAAATCATACTCCATATGTTAATATTCTTAAGGAACACGAATGAACTTTTACTTGAAATCTTTGTATACAGAATATATTCTGTCAAAAATCCAATTACTACAATCCCCATTCCTATAGACACATTGCTAAATATACCAGCTATAATCCAAGCCAGTAATCCCGTTAAAAAAAATGCTAACGCAGAAAGCAAAATCATATATAAAACAAAAACAGCTTTAGTATGTGTAAAACTTATTGTTGAATATGCATGCCAGCTCTGTAAGGAATTCCCTAAAAATCCAAGTCCACCATATATGTAAAATGCAACAGAATATACACACATATATACAAACAGAGTACTCAAAATACTTATATCAGCAAGTGTAATAATTCTTTGTACTGAAAGTGCTATTCTTCCATGTCTGGATGCATATATCATATATATCAATCCGTTCTTTCTGTCATCAAAAAAACGAAATGCGCTAATCATAACAGCTATAATAATCAATATATTAATATATGAGCTTGCTGATGTAACTGCTTCTATTGCAGCACTGTTATCCGGATTAACAGATACATTATATAATTTTTTTATATCATATTTCGACTTTAAAATATTAATATGTGCAAATGATGATTTATCCGAATATATGCCTGACCGGAGCATTGTATCTGCCTGCGCAATATATTTATCTAAATCTTCATAATATCCATTAACATATTCAATATTCTGATCATACAGCTTAAGAGCTGCCTTTATTTCATCAGAATTATCTAAATATTCGTCCAGTAATTTTTCCTCATTCAATTCGATAAAATAGTCATAAATTTCTGGAGCAGTTTCCCGATATCTATTTATTTTTTCTTCGTATCTCCCCACATCATATACTTCTTTATCAGTATCTTTAAGGACTTTCCATTCCGCCATATTCAGTATCATATATACTTTTGCTTTTGCCTTAAAGCTTGCTGTTTTTTTATCCATCGTTGCACAATTATTATAATAATCTTTTAGCATTTGATTATAATATATATAAATTGTTTTAGTTGAATAAGTATTATTATCTATTACTGTTGTATTATTAAATTGATAAAATACAATAATAGAAACAACAGAAACAATCAATATAATTATAGCAAACCTTTTGTCTAACAGTCTTTTAAATTCCACCATACATAATTGCCCCATTATTGCATGAATTTTCCATTATACATTAATTCCCAACTTTTACCTTCAGAGAGTATTTCGTCCTTTCTTAACATAACCATCAAAAGACTAATTTCATTAACATCTCTTACATCTTCTCCTTTTCCCACAAACTCATCATATGCTGTTTCAGAATCGTTTGTACTCATTATTATATACCTTTCATCACATGCTGTAAGATTAGCATATCCATTATATTCTTTTTGATATATTATCTTTGCATCATTATCAAGAATACATAATTCTCCACTTTGTCCTGAAGATAACGCTCTGTTAATATATATATAATTGTCATCACATTGCAAATCATATGCCATTGTATCTGGCAGGTCATATATCTTTTCTTTTTCCCCTGTTTTTATATTGTATCTGAATAACGCGGCTTCTATATCAAGTTTATCTGAGCTAAGTTCGTCTATATAATATATATATTTTGTGTTTACAGCATAGCCTTTAATACTTGCATACTCATTTCCTTCAATTCTTTTATTGCAATCTCTTGGTGCATATGATTTCATTAGTTCTGTCAGATTCTCCCCCTGTGTACAATATATAGTATATATGAACATATCATCATTCTCATCATATGAACATGTTTTAATATACAATGTATCTTTTACTGCCTGTATATCGCAATCAAAATCTTTTAAATAACTGTTCTGCGCTGCTGATTTTTCATAACTCATAATCTTTTCTGTCTTATTTGTTTTAAGATCTGTCCTGTATAACACAATTTCAATTGTCTGAGATTCTATTGAAACTGTTCTTTTCCCCCAGCTATACACAGCATTTTTAAATATACACAAATCATTTGTTCCGCCCCCATATGGAACATATTCCGGATTATCATTAATTACACAATATTCCTTTTTGTCATGTCCATTTTCATCAAAGGATATCAGCTTAGTTCCAGATGTATCATCATATGAAATCATATATAGTCTATGCTTGTAATAAACAAATCCACCATCATTCTCTCCTCCTGCATCAAAATATGCTTCACACTCAACATTATTATGTTTACAATCTATCTTGCTGCATAACGGCGTAACTGTCTCAGAATTAACATCATAATAATATAATATTTTTCCATAAGCATTCTCTTCTGAATTGCTTGTTTTGTCTTTCGAATCATCCTGATAATATTTAGAATTAATCATATTATCACTCTTAACACTATAATTTCTCGCAAAATAATATCCGTCTTCCGCTACCGCTATCTTATGATTATCTTTTATATAATACTGAAAGTCATTACTATTATATACAAAGTCCGGAAATTTATTTTCATAAGTAACAGTTGTAACTTCCTCTCCAGAATAATTTTTCCCACATGCTGATAAAGCACATGCTGATAATATCATAATCGCCACCAGTGTTTTTTTCATAACTATCCTCCCATATCTTATATAATCCCACTTGATAGCTGCATTATAGATGTAAGTATTATTCCAAGAAAAACACATAATTCTACAACCAAAATAACAGCCACTACATATATTCCATTACTTTTTGCGCCTTGTTTTTATACCTGTACTTTATTATAGCATACAATGTTTTATTTAATCAATTCAATACTGCATATCTTTATTTTAAATTCTTCATCCCTCTTGTGATTCTCATTGTTCCTACACTTAATACAAGACATATTACCAGCTTTACAATATACTGCATAATCATATACTGGCGTATCGTAACATGTAACATCAGCCATCTGGCAACACCTGCTGAGTACAGCCCCCTGCCAAGTTTATCTCCCATAAATGTAAGACTCACAAGAGGCGCATTAAGATATGGCATTCCATATATGTGCCGCATCCATAAGAATTCCATTCCACATACAACAACAGACATTATAACTGCTATTATTATGCAGGATAAATATTTATTGCATTTCATTTTATTTCGTCCAAGTGCGGTACTCCGTTCAAAAAGTATCATTCCACTGGCACCTTCAAGCAAACCGCTGTCTGCTGCCATAAGCATCAGTCCACATATCAGTGAAAGACTTACCATTATCCGGCGGTACATTCCCTTTTCTCCTGATATTACCTCATATCCCCTGTCTGATATCATCCATGCCTTAACGCCAAAAATCTCATCAATATGTCCGATATATTCAATCTTATCTGCATATTCCCTGCGGCTTTCAATCAGCTTTAATAACTGCTGCTGCTTTGTTTTAAGATTAATATAGGTCTGGATATCTATATCCTCATCCCTTGTCATAATGTCACCATAGCTGTCTATCTCAGACTGCAGCTCATCCCGCTGCCTGTAAAGGTCATCCAGATAATTCTGAAAATATGTATAGTCCGTTCCTCCATGTTCTGCATATTCCCTGTCCATATATTTATTGTCATCCGTGTAATAATACTGACCTGTCTGGCAGACATATGCTGTCACTATAAGCATTACCACAACAACCCAGCCACAATGGGTTGTGAATATGAATTTGTGCATTTCCTTTACCAACAAGGGAAGCCTTGCAAGAATCTTCTGACAGCCGCCTGACACCCAGTCTGTGAACCGTTTTACAAATGTTGTATTTTTATGAGGTTTCATTGTTTCCGATACATTTACAGCAATATACGCCATTATGCATGCACATATCATATGCACGAACAGAACCACCGAAAACACAGGAAATACATATGTTCCCACACCCCAATTTCTGTATGATGAAAATGTTGCATTTATATTTATAATGTTAATTATATTAATATAATGCAGCCAGTTGAATACGCTGTGAATATCTATATGCGAATATATAAACTGCTCCACAGCCGCAAATATAAGCATTGTAACCAGCGCATACACACAATTACGGAATATGACAAACACAGCCCATATAATGATGCACAGAGCAATTATGCAAAGCATCGACACCAGATATAAAACCACCACATATTTTATCTTACTCCACGGGTAGGTAAATTTTCCAAATGCTTCGATTGTCTGTATCGGATTGCTTAAGTCTTTAAAGCCTCCTCCCTGAAGCATTGCTGCAATAAATGTAGACCAGTATATCAAAGTATGTGTAAAAGCACCTGCCACTGCAAGAACACCTGTCTGCTTTACTGCATACAATGCCCTTCCATTAGCACAGCTATAAGTAATGCTCCACATGCCATTGTCCCGCTGTGCAAACATATCATATATAACAAACATCATCACAATCATAGTAAAGAAATACTGATAATAATAAGTTGTATATGCCTGCACCCCTTTATACTCATCCTCTGGTAAAATAACGTTCTTTACTCGTTCAAAATCCCTTGCCGTCTGCAATATATTCGCATACGAAAAACTTCCAGCTTTATTAAAAATACTATATTTCTTAAGTTTATCAGCATTATCAATTATTGCATTCACTTCTTCGTGATAATTCTTAATATATGTCTCATGAGCAACATTTTCTTTGTTGATTATATCTTCATCCATTACCGGCTTATTGTCATACAAAAAGAATACAACATTAACTGTTGCAGCAATTAACAACAATATAATCCGTTTATAATTGATGATACGTTTTAATTCCTGCATATTCCCCCCTATATGCCAATCATAACCTGTATATTTGTATCCTGCTTATATCACTCTTAGATATACTTTCTACTCTATAATAATCAGAATCTTCGCTCCCATCCATATAATAAACATGGACTCCTACAATCATTTTATTGATATCGTCAATAACACTCTTTATCTCAACATACTCAGGCTGCATATAACTATAAGCTGCTTTATCAGATGTTGGGAGTTCATTTATAATTATTAACTTTAACTTATTTTCATCATTTCCATATATTGTTTTTGTTTCGCCTTTTATATCCATCTGTTTTTTTGTATATTTATTCTCACTCATATCACTGTAATCAAATATGCAGGATGCATTATATGCCGTATACTCTAATTTCTCTATATTTTCATCATTATATAATGATGGCCACTCTATAATACCGGCAACAATATACGCCATTTCATCCTTTTCTCCCAATCCATTGCCTAATTTTACTGGATTTACCATATATGTTCCAACCAAATTACCATCGGCGATATCTTTAGATATTATTGGGTATGTCACCTTTAACTTAATGCCTTGCTCCGTTATATAATTTATTCCATCTATAACTGTCATTTCTGGTTCTTGTACTGCATATTGGTTATTAGTCTCTGTTTGTGTCTGTGTTTCTATTTCCTTTACATTGCATCCTGATGATATCAATATAAGAAGAAACATCATACAAAATCTATACATTCCTTTCTTAAACAGCCTTATATACTTTGTCATTCAAACACCTGCTTCCAATCTCCACCAGTCTCTATATCATCTTTTTTCATATACATAAGACCTTCTGCATCGTTCATACTTTTATAAAATAAATACCTGTCATCCCCAAAATATAACGCCAATGCATCAGGACACAATATCTCATTAATAACATTTCCACCTTTATCAATAACTATATATCTGTTTTCTGAAAAGCCATATAATTCCCACATATAATAACAGTACTTATGATTATTAAGATAAATGTATTCTCCATCTGAAGATACACTACACATATCACATTGTTCTGTTGACTCCCATATTTTTTGTGATATATCACTTCCAATATCTATCTTGTAAAGCCCCTCTCCCGTAACAAAGTAATACATTGTTCCATCCACAACATAATAATCATTAATATTCTGTCCACTCACTTCTTCTATCTCATCATTGCTGCACGAATAGCTAAACAAACCTCTGCTATGCACACTTATGGCTTTATCTGATATGGAATCGGCTTCCCTCACAGTAAAAAATATTTTATCACCAAAACATTTAACATTAGTTATTGATATCCCTTTTCCAGTAACTTCATATACAATTTTCTTGTCTCCTGATGTCAGAGATACTTCTATTATGCTCTTTGTAGTCTCTTGCTCATCAGCAAGGCCACTCCCATCATATATAAAAGCGTATTCCCCCTGAAAAACAGCTCGAATCGAGTCAACCCCATCATTAGGTATAAGTTCACCTATAACTTCTCTTGTTGTGCCACTCTTATCCATGCGGCATAACTGTGCCATGCCATTAGAAAGTCCAAAATAATATATATATCCTCTATAATAATATATACTCCTCAATGCCGCTCCATTTCCAAAAAAAGCATTACAACTTGAAGATTTATGATCACACTCAGGTTTTGCACACACAGGTATAACATCATTTGTCTCCAGATTCAAAAACAACAACTTCTGTTCAAAATTCATGTAATAATATCCATCTTCAACTGCAGCCAGATCATACCATCCATCTGTATCCCAGTAATTCTGAAAATCACTGTCTCCTGTTACCCCGATAAGACTTGCATAATCTAAGCCCTTCTCTGCTTCTGTATTCTTATGGAGTAGAACATATGTCACCATTGCTCCCACCAATACTGCAATAAATATAATTGGAATCACATACCTAATGCCTCTTCTCTTCATTTAATATCATCTCCCTAGTAAATGAACTGGCTCACTAAAAATATTTTTCCATTCTTCGGCTTTTTCAATTTCTCTCTTATCTATATACATGAGCTGGTCTTCTCCCATACCCATGCGCATATGTGTACAACGCTTTATATAAGCCTTTAATACCACATCTATTTTATTAATTCAATACCAATTGCGTGAAATGACACTTTTCGTGTTTAAAATAACATTTATTTTAATATTCTCATCGGTTATAATAACAATAGTTTTATTTTATGGAGATTGGATAATGAATATATTTATATGTGATGATGACAATTTGATATGCGAGCAGATTAAAACTCTGTGCGAAAGTTATTATATTGAACATAAACTGAAAAGACCTGATATTTACATATTTCACTCTGGTGAAGACATTCTGGCTTCAGATATCAAACCCGATATTGTATATTTAGATATCCAGATGTCTGGCATAGATGGCATTGCCGTTGGTAATTCGCTTGTTAAATCTTATCCGGCAGCAATAATAATTATTATAACTTCCTTTCCGGAATATCTTGACGAAGCCATGCGCTTTCATGTATTCCGTTATATTTCAAAGCCTGTTGAAAGTAAACGTTTTATGCGTAACCTTGAAGACGCCATATCTGAATTCAATTCTATTGGCGGCAGGATTATTGTAAAATGTAAAGGCAAAACATATGTATTATCAGCAAAGGATATCATTATGGTGGAGGTTAATCCTCACTGCCGCAATCTTACTATCCACACGGTTTCAGATACATATACAACCACCCAGACTCTCGCCAGCATTAAATCAATGCTTCCGTCTGGGAGCTTTTATCAGAGCCATCGATGTTATATAGTGAATATGAATTATATTATGTCTTATAATAACAGCAGAATATATATGGAAAATCATCTTTACGCTGATATTGCCTTGCGCAAGTATAATGATTTTTTTAATACCTATTCAGCATTTCTTACAACATTGCGCTAGTTTATTAATCAGAGGGGGATTTATGAATTTAATATTGTACTATTTATTTGTATATCTTATAGAAGCCATTATTCTATGGCTATACTGCAACCGGATATTTACTTCACGAAAGAACACATTTTTATCTCTTTTAATCACTATTGGCATGTTCAGTCTGCTTATACCTGTAGCAATTCTCACTAATGCGGCACTCAATGCATTTTGCTCATTCATTGTCTATCTGTGCTGCATCGTGCTTAATTATGATTCAAAACCGGTTTGGGCACTGTTTCATGCCCTTGCCCTGACAATTCTTATGGCATTATCAGAAGGACTTATTGCCGCAGCTATTCCTGACATAACGATATATGCATTCCGTGATGGAAACATACATAGTTCGGCATTTACATTTGTTATATTAAGCAAATCTGTCTATTTATGTATTTCACAGTTAGTAACCAGAATTTTCTCTAAAAATACAGTCAATAATGCTTCTATACGCAAAAGCACCCTTATGCTGTATCTGATACCTGTTATGTCCTCTATCATTACCGTTTCTCTTGGCTATATATGTCTCAACGGTAAACTGTCTGGCTCTGACTCTGTTATTGTATTCATATGTCTGGTTCTGCTGCTCTCAATCAATATCCTGACTTTCTATCTGCAGCAGGATATCAGCCAGAAAAATGTTGAATATGCCAGATTGCAGATTGAATTACAGAAAGAGACTGACACTGAACATTATTATAATTATGTTCAGGAAGTTAATGAGAAACAGCACATTCTTATTCACGATATTAAGAACCACCTTAATACTATCAGCCAGCTGAATGATGGAAAACATATTGACGAAATAACCGGATATATCAATAACATTCTGGGAAGTGATGCACTAAGAAAATCCAAAAGATATTGCAAAATTGATATACTGAATGTAATTATCTCAAGATATGCCGAACAATGTAGTAATTCAGGTATAAGCTTTGAGGCAGACATACGCGCCAACACCCTTGAATATCTTCCCGCACAGGATTTCACTTCCATATTCTGCAATCTTCTTGATAACGCCATTGATGCATCCCTATCATGTGATGAACCATATATAGATTGTAATGTTTCTCTTATCAGAGGCGGCAACGCTGACCTTATAAGCATTGCTAACTCATGCAAATCATCTCCTTTAGGCCATGACGGAAAACTTCATTCCAGAAAACAGGACACTGGTTTTCACGGTTATGGTCTTAAAAGTGTAAAGCGCATTGCAGATAAATATAATGGTCTGCTCAATTATGTTTACTCGGAGGAAAAGCAGGAATTCCGCGTTGTGGTTATGCTGGAGCATCCTTAGAAAAGCTTTCCAGATGCCATAAACTGCGGTATATTTTCATGAATGATTCCATTTCTTTTTTGTATCATATCATTTCTTGTAAGTACATATTTAGGATAGTTATCTTTAATCATCTCTAATGGAGCATACTCTCGATCCTCTGTTTCTCTGTTTAACATTGTTGTCATCGTCACCTGCACATAACCATAGTTGTTCATATTATCTCTCATAATGAAATCACATTCTAACTTTCCTATTCTTCCAATACTGATATCATACCCCTTTGATTTTGCATAGTTAAAAACAACATTTTCAAGGGCTGGTCCATAATTAATTCTGTTATCAGTATTTGTTGCAAAATAGAAACCCATATCTGATAAATAATACTTCTGCTCACCATTTATGGATTTTTTGGATTTTAAATCAAACCTCTTACATTCGTATATTATTTTTGCATCCATTAATATATTAATATAACGGTTCAAAGTTTCTCTCTTTATGTCCATTCCAGATTTATGAAGTTCTTTCAAGATACTCTTCAAACTAGTTGTTGAGCCAAAGTTGTTAATAAGATATGTCTGCACTTTTTCAAAAACTGAAACATTACGCATCTTTACCCTGTGCTTAATATCCTTTTCTAATATTTCTCCTATAACACTCTTAATATATGTTCTCTTATCGTCTGGATTATCATAAAATATTGTTTTAGGAAAATTTCCGTTTTATATTTTTATTATAGCAAAAGAAATGTTTTTTCAAGTTAATGGGGTATTTTTTTACTTTTTTGTAAATTTTACCCCCTTAACTCGAATTTCTACTATTTTAATCCTCTTTAATATTCCCTTTTTTCACATTAGGCATTATAAGTTTCTCATATGAATATTTCCACAGCTCTTCAGAACCTTCCGCAGTTCTTGCATTTCTCTTTAATATTTGGCTAAGATGCACACCCTTTTCTGCCCAGCTTTTTCCTTTTGAAGCGTCATTTAAAATTACAGGCTGGAAGTTATCCATAGTTCTTGCAAACTTTGCCTCCGGTGTTTCCTGTGCCTCGAATTCCTCCCACAATTCACGCATATATTTCCCCTGGTCTTCTGGAAGAATACTGAATATTCTGTCAGCACATTTTAACTCTCTTTCACGCTGTGTCTTCTTAGCATTCTCATCGTAAGCATATGTATCGCCTGCATCTATCTCTACAAGGTCATGTATAAGAAGCATTGTCATTGTGCGGAGCACATCAATCTTTTCGTTGGCATATTCAGACAACAGCACAGTCATAATTGCCATATGCCATGCATGCTCAGCGTCATCTTCCTTTCTTGACGCATCCGCCAGATACGTCTGTCTGCCAATGCTCTTTTCCTTATCAATCTCTCTTATAAACTCTATCTGTCTGTCAAGTCTGTCTTTATCCATGTTAACCTCTATTCCTGCGCTGCTTTTCAGCGCATCTTAAGTTTCTGCTAATCCGTCAATTCCAGTGACGCAACCTCGCCAACAACTATAATAGCTGGTGATGGGAAGTCTACTTCCTTCACCTTTGCTGCAATATCCGAAAGTGTTCCGACAAGCTTTACATATGTACCATCTGTATTCTCACCGTGAATTACCGCAACCGGCGTATCTGACAACTTTCCATATCTCATCAGCTTTTCCGTAATCATGTCTATACTCTTTAAACCCATAAGAAATACAAATGTTTCATCAAGCTTCGCATATGATTTCCACCTGATTTCCTCAACCTCCGGTGACAGATTATCTGCCGTATGTCCGGTAATCACATGAAATCCACGGCTTGCACCCCTGTGTGTCACCGGAATTCCTGCCATTCCACACAGACCGATACCTGATGTAACCCCCGGAACTTCATGCACTGGTATTCCATGTTCTTTAAGTGCAAGTGCTTCCTCTCCGCCCCTGCCGAACACATAAGGGTCTCCGCCTTTTAGTCTCACAACATATCTACCTTCAAGAGCTTTTTCTACAAGAAGCTCATTAATCTCCTCCTGTGCCTTGGAATGTCTGCCACTCCTCTTTCCGGCGTATATAAGCTCACAGCTCTCCGGTGCAAATTCCAGCAGATGCTCATCAATCAAATCATCATACACTATAACCTCTGCCCGTCTTATCTCATTAAGACCTTTTATTGTGATGAGTTCATATGAGCCGCATCCTGCTCCAACAAGTGCTGCCCCCGGAAGCACTGTCTCACTCCTGTTATCAAGATATTTCTGTAAAAATGCATTTTCTTCCTTGCTGCTGCACACTCTATCTGCTTTCATGCAGAATTCAGAAACTTCTCTTATAAATGCTGCTCTTTTTCTGTCATCATCTATCTTTTCTTTGGCAAGTGTCCTGACCTCTGAAAGATAATCTAATATGCTCTCTATATTATCAGATACATTTGCTTCAAAATCTCTTCTTAACTTAGCTGCAACATGTGGACTTTTCCCACCTGTAACAAAGCCGGCAACCATATCACCCTTCTGCACAAGTGAAGGAAATATAAAATCACACAGCTCCTGGTTATCCACAACATTTACAGGAATTTCCTTTTGTTTGCACAATCTTGCAGCTTCTTTATCCACTTCTTCCCCAGCCGCCGCGATAACAAAGTCCGCATTTTCAATATCTTGTGGTGTGAATATTCTTCTTTCAACACTTATATTATCGCAAGACTGCGCCACTGCCTCTATGTCAGAAACTATAGACGGTGCAACAACTTTAATCTTCACGCCAAATTCCTTCAGCCTGCTTATCTTTCTTGCTGCCACTTTACCGCCACCGATAACAAGGCATTTCTCCCCTTCTATTTCTCTAAAAAACGGAAAATAACTCATCCTGTTCCCCTTTTTCTTGTAATTATTGTCATGATACCTATAAATAGTCGCATATTCAGCAATTTAGTAGGTAAATTTCGTTTGTGACTATTATAATAGTGCTATATTTTTACTAAAAATGCCTACTAAATAACATATTTCATGCTTTTAGTAGGCATCTTGTGTCATATATTCTATTATTCTGCTTAAAAATGCCTACCAAATCAGCCCATCTCGCCACGGATATCAATCTTTGGCGGTTCAATTGGATAATTGCCTGTAAAACATGCGTCACAGTAACCTGTCTGTCCACATATCATCTCGCTTAACTTGTCAACCTCAAGATAGCCTAATGAATCTGCTCCGATAATTTCACAGATTTCATCTACAGAATGGCCTGATGCGATAAGCTGGTCTTCTGAAGGAATATCTGTTCCAAAATAACATGGGTGAAGGAACGCCGGCGAACTTATTCTTACATGAACTTCCTTAGCACCTGCTGCCTTAAGAAGATTAACAATTCTTGCACTTGTTGTTCCTCGTACAATCGAGTCATCAATCATGACAACTCTCTTGCCTGCAACTGCTTCCTTAAGTACATTCAGCTTAACCTTAACGCTTGATTCTCTCTGTTCCTGCTTAGGCTTGATGAATGTTCGTCCAACGTAGTTATTCTTGATAAATGCATTACCATAAGGAATTCCTGATTCCATTGAGAAACCAAGTGCTGCCGGATTACCAGATTCTGGAACACCTACAACAATATCAGCTTCTACAGGATGAGTCTTTGCTAAGATTCTACCTGCATTAATTCTTGACTCATATACGCCCATTCCGTCAATCTTGCTGTCTGGTCTTGCAAAATATATGTATTCAAATATACATCTTGCTGTATTTTTCTGGCAGAGTGACTTATCAGACTTGATTCCGTCTTTAGTGATAGTAACAACTTCACCAGGCTCAACATCTCTTACAAACTCTGCACCTACAGTATCGAGTGCGCATGTCTCTGATGATAAGAAGTATGCATTATCTCTCTTACCGATACATAATGGCTTGAAACCAAATGGGTCTCTTGCTCCGATAAGCTTTCTAGGACTCATTACGATAAGTGAATAAGCACCCTTAATCTTCTTCATCGCATTTAACACAGCTCCCTCAACAGTAGGAACATTAAGTCTTTCTCTTGCGATTAAGTAAGCAATAACCTCCGAATCAATAGTTGTCTGGAAGATAGCTCCTGTATAAGAAAGCTCTTCACGCAGTTCAACCGCATTAAGAAGATTACCGTTATGTGCCATACCAAGAGTTCCCTTAACATAGTTAAGAACAAGTGGCTGCGCATTCTCACGGCTGCTGCTTCCGGCTGTTGAATATCTTACATGTCCGACACCTATATTACCATTAAGCTTTTCAAGCTTTTCAGGATTAAAGACTTCATTAACAAGTCCCATATCCTTATATGAAAGAACCTTTCCCTTAGGTCCTTCTGTATCACTGACTGCTATACCGCAGCTTTCCTGTCCTCTGTGCTGAAGGGCAAAAAGGCCATAATATATTGTAGATGAAACATCATTGCCATCGAAATCATATACACCAAAGACTCCGCATTCCTCATGAAGTTCATCTTCAGCATAGTGGCTGTCATTAATATCAATCTGATTCATAATTCTCCATTCCTTATTGACTGTGATTATTTGCGGGAAAAATCCTTACCAGTAAGAAGCTTATATGCTTCCTTGTACTTTTCAACTGTCTTCTCGATTACATCATCTGGAAGTAAATAATCACTGTCTGGATTAGCCTTTAACCAGTCTCTTACAAACTGCTTGTCATATGATGGCTGGCTCTTTCCTGCCTCGTATCCTTCTAATGGCCAGAATCTTGAGCTGTCTGGTGTAAGCATCTCATCACCGATAACTACCTCACCATTCTCATCAAGACCAAATTCAAACTTAGTATCTGCAATAATAATACCCTTGCTTAAAGCGTACTCTGCACACTTCTTGTAAAGAGTGATAGTTGCATCCTTAATCTTAGTAGCATACTCAAGACCTTTACCTGGGAACTGCTTCTCAAGAACTTCAATACTCTTCTCAAATGAAATATTCTCATCATGGTCGCCAATCTCAGCCTTAGTACTTGGTGTGTAGATTGGTTCAGGAAGCTTCTCTGATTCCTTAAGTCCCTCTGGAAGCTTAATTCCACAGACTGTTCCGTTTTCCTTGTAGCTTGCCCAGCCACTACCTGTAATGTATCCTCTTACGATACACTCAACAGGAAGCATTGTAAGCTTCTTGCAAAGCATGCTTCTTCCAATATATTCATCCTTGTGGAAGAACTCTGGCATGTCATTAACATCAACCGAAACCATATGATTAGCAACAACGTCCTTAGTATAATCAAACCAGAACTTTGACATCTGTGTAAGAATTGCTCCCTTTTCTGTAACCTTATTCTTTAAAATGTGATCAAATGCTGAGATACGGTCTGTAGCAACCATAACAAGCTTGTCATCGCAATCATATACTTCTCTTACTTTTCCTTCATAGAGTAATTCACATTTTCCCATGAGTTCATCCATCCTTTTCTTCTTAATATAATTATTAGTTAAAAAGTTATCAAACCGTAGTATTCATGCGGTTTAAAAACAAACAAAATTATTATATAACAGCGTCTCTTCAAAATCAATAGACTTTATCTTTTGCAATAATACATTGCGCATTACCTCATTAAAGTGTATTATTAAAAATATAAATATAGTCAGTTTTTAGAAGTGTACTATTCACTCGAATAATAATATTAAGATGGGAGATTTTATTATGGCTAATGGAATTGAAAAAAGACGTTTTAAAAGAATGAAAGCTGATTTAAGGCTTAATGTATCCTCACTGTTTAATCAGGATAATAAAGAGATTAAGAACCTTGATTCCCCTATTACAGTTACCAATATATCTGAAGGCGGAATTGCATTTGAATCAAAAAGCATGCTTCCTATCAACTTTTATTTTAATGCTGCTCTTAATCTTGGCTCTGAAACAGATACTCTCTACAGTGTTGTCAAGATTATAAGAAGTCAGTCGATTGAGGGCACTGACAATTATCTTTATGGCTGCGAGTTTGTCGGTATGGCACCGATTCTTGGTTATATCTTTGATGAATATGAGGCTAAGATTGAAAAGAAAAATTAAGACACAACACATAAATCCCAGCAGCACATATATCAGTGCTGCCGGGATTTCTTTATAATATCTCATAAGTTGTCTGTTCACTTGTAAGGCAGTCACATCCAACACGGTTCTCACCGCTTGTTACGAATGATGAAGCCTTAATGTGTATATCTGTGATTGTCTCAGGCATATCCTTTATCGGTTCAATAACAACCGCTTCCTTTGCTCCAAGACAGTTAATTCCTTCAAAATTAATATTCTTAAAATAAGGAATGTCGTCTTTGTCGATTCCGTTAATTTCTTCATCTCTGTTAAGAGAATTAAGCACATATGACATTGTAAGAATAATTGCCTGTTCCTTAATATCAACCATATTAATATTCTTTATGTTAATATTTTCGATAACGCCACCTCGTCCAAGTGCGCTCTTAATGCGGACTCCGACATCAGTTCCAAGGAAAGTACAATTCTCTACCAATACATTTTTAATACCACGGCTCATCTCGCTTCCGATAACGAAGCCGCCATGTCCCTCATTAACGAGACAATCATGGATATATACATCCTCACAAGGTCCCTCAATCTGTCTTGCGACGGCATTCTTGCCTGACTTTAAGCAGATTGCATCATCACCTGTTTCAAATGTACAGTTGTGTATATGAACCTTCTTGCATGATTCAACATCAATTCCATCACCGTTCTGCGCATAATAAGGATTGCTCACCGTAACATTTCTTACTGTAAGATTCTTACAGAAAAATGGGTGTATATTCCATGCTGGTGAATTCTTAAATGTTACACCATCAAGAAGAATTCTTTTACAGTGACGAAGGCTTACCATTACAGGTCTGTAGAAATCATAATATTCGCTTGCTTTCTCAAGTGCATTCTCAGCGTCAAGCTGGATATTATGCTCATTACCTTTAAATGAGCTTTCTGTCGGCATCCATATGCCGCCCCCTTTAGTATCAATTATATACTGGCTCTTTTTCATAAGAGCTTCCCACTGTCTGTCAGTTATCTTAAACTGTTTTATAGGGCGCCACATATCACCACTTCCATCAATAACACCGCCACCTGTTATACCGATGTTAATAGCATTTTCAGCTGTAATAGGTGACTTGGCTCTTATACATTCCTGACCTTCATAGTTAGTGATAATAAGTGGATACTGGTCAATATCTTTAGAAAATTTAAGTATTGCATTTTTTTCAATTCTTAACTCAACATCGCTCTTAATCTCGATTGGCGCTGTAAACCAGATTCCATCAGGAATCACAACAGTTCCGCCACCCTTCTCTGAAATATAGTTAATAGCCCTGTTTATCGCATCCGCATTTCTTGATGCATCCTCAATAGTGTAACAGTATGGTCTTGCACCATAGTTATCAACATATACTATTCTCTCCACAAATGCTGGGAGTTTTACATCAAAATTAACTTTTTTCATTCCACATCTCCTTCTAGTTTTAAGTTCATGTGTTACTTTAAAAGCTCCTGTAAAAGAGCATTAACCATTCCCGGATTAGCTTTTCCCTGCATTGCCTTCATAGTCTGGCCTACAAGATAACCGATTGCCTGCTTCTTACCGCCCTTATAATCAGCAACTGACTGTGGATTATCAGCGATAACCTTCTCGACTGTTGCTCTGAGCGCGCCTTCATCATTAACCTGCTTTAATCCGTGTTCCTCAACATATGCGTCAACATCAACATTTTCAGCAAATACATGCTCGAATATTTCTTTAGCTGCTGCATTGTTGATTTCCTTCTTTTCAACAAGAGTAATAATCTTGGCAAGGCTTTCAGGTGAAAATGTTAATTCCTCGGCTCTGAATTCTCTTCCAGTCTTAGCTGATTCTTCCTTCATGAGTCGCATTGTCTCGCCCATAATCCAGTTGGAAACCTTCTTTGGCTGATTGCAGATGGCTGTAGCTTCCTCAAAGATTTCTGTGAACTTCTTAGAATCTGTAAGAATCTCTGCATCATATTCAGGAAGTCCGAATTCTTCAATATAACGTGCCTTCTTCTCGTCCTTGAACTCTGGCTGTTTTGCCTTAAGTTCTGCTAAATACTCATCACTGATGTGAATTGGAACAAGGTCTGGATCTGGGAAATATCTGTAATCCTGCGCATCTTCCTTTGAACGCATAGCATATGAATATTCCTTGTCATCATTCCATCTTCTTGTTTCCTGCACAACCTTCTCGCCTGCTTCGATTAAGTCAATCTGTCTAGCTGTCTCGGCCTTAATTGCTCTTTCAATCGCTGCAAATGAATTGAGGTTCTTAGTTTCTGTTCTTGTTCCGAACTCGTTTGAACCACGCTCTCTTACAGAGAGGTTGACATCTGCTCTCATAGAACCTTCCTGAAGCTTGCAGTCAGAAGCACCAAGATACTGGATTGTTGTTCTTAACTTAGTAAGGTAAGCAATAACTTCTTCTGCTGAACGCATATCCGGTTCAGAAACAATTTCGATAAGTGGCACACCTGAACGGTTATAATCTACATATGACACACCTTCCCACTCATCATGAACAAGCTTTCCTGCATCCTCTTCCATATGAATCTCGTGGATTCTTATTGTCTTTTCTGTTCCATCTGATAATGTAACATCAACATGTCCGTTACGGCAGATTGGAAGATAAAGCTGTGAAATCTGATAATTCTGTGGATTATCAGGATAGAAATAATTCTTTCTGTCAAACTTGCAGTCCTGTGTAATTGTACAGTTAGTTGCAAGTCCTACTGCTGCTGCATATTCAACAACCTTCTTATTAAGAACAGGAAGAGAACCCGGCATACCTGTACACACAGGGCAAGTATGTGAGTTAGGTGCTCCACCAAACTCAGTTGAGCATCCGCAGAAAATCTTTGTCTTAGTAGCTAATTCAACATGGACTTCAAGTCCGATTACAACTTCATAATCTTTCATACTTATGCCTCCCTCCTATTCAAATCTTCCTCGTGCCTGCTCATAAGCGTAGCCCGCACGGATAATATTATTCTCTTTAAAGCAGTCGCCAATAAGCTGTAAGCCGATTGGAAGACCATTCTTGTCCTTACCGCATGGAACAGAAAGTCCCGGAAGTCCGGCAAGATTTACAGAAATAGTATAGATATCTCCAAGATACATTTTAATAGGGTCAGAAAGTGATGAACCAAGCTTTGGTGCTGTTGTAGGTGCAACAGGTCCAAGAATTACATCGTATTTTGCAAATGCTTCATCAAATGCTTTCTTAATAAGAGCCTTAACTCTTAATGCCTTAAGATAATAAGCGTCATAATATCCTGAACTTAATACGAAAGAACCGAGCATAATTCTTCTCTTAACCTCTGGTCCAAAGCCCTCTGAACGTGTCTTCTTGTACATGTTGTGGAGTCCTTCGTATTCTTTAGTTCTGTATCCATATTTAACACCATCGAATCTTTCAAGGTTAGAGCTTGCTTCTGCTGCTGCGATTGTATAATAAGTAGGAATTGCGTACTCAACAAGGCTTAAATCAAACTCTTCGACGATTGCGCCCTTGCTCTCAAGAACTTTGGCAGCGTTAAGAACAGCTTCCTTAACCTCAGGGTCAAGACCTTCTCCAAAATAATCTCTTGGAATACCGATTCTCATTCCCTTAACATCATCAACTAATGCATTTGTAAATGAATAATCATCCCTACCGATAGATGTTGAATCCTTATCGTCCTTGCCTGCGATAGCTTCCATGATAGTTGCACAGTCAGTTACATCCTTACATAAAGGTCCAATCTGGTCTAATGATGAACCATAAGCGATAAGTCCGTAACGTGAAACTGTTCCATAAGTTGGCTTTAAGCCTACAACACCACAGTAAGAAGCTGGCTGTCTTATTGATCCACCTGTATCAGAACCAAGTGCTGCAAAGCACTCATTAGCTGCTACAGCTGCTGCTGAACCACCTGATGAACCACCAGGTACATGCTCAGGATTGCGTGGATTCTTAGTTGCACCAAATGCACTTGTCTCAGTTGTAGAACCCATAGCGAATTCATCCATGTTAGTCTTTCCGATAATTACAGCTCCTGCATTCTGAAGTCTTTCTACAGCGTCTGCTGTGTAAGTTGGAACGAAATTACCAAGTATCTTAGATGAGCATGTAGTAAGCATGCCCTCTGTACACATATTATCTTTGATTGCAAATGGTACTCCGGCTAAAGGTCCTGTAAGCTTACCTGCCTTGATATCCTCATCTGCTTTCTTAGCTGCTGCAAGAGCTTTTTCCTTGTCAAATGTGACATAACAATTAAGCTCATCTTCAGACTTTTCAATCTGTGCAATAACAGCTTCCATAGCCTCTGTTGCTGTTGTCTCACCCGCTTTAATCTTAGCAGCCAGTTCAACAGCTGTATAATCTAATAAACTCATATGCGTCCTTTCTATGATTCAACAGTTTTAGGTACAATAAATCCTGATTCATTACATTCAGGTGCATTAGCAAGAGTTGCCTCACTTCCGTCACCATTAGTAACAACGTCTTCTCTCATTACATTATTAACAGGGAACACATGTGACATAGGTTCTACCCCTGTAGTATCAAGCTCTCCGAGCTTGTCAATATAATCAAGCATGCTCGCCATATCCTTCTTGGCAGCTTCCTTCTCTTCATTAGAGAGTTCAAGCTTGGCAAGGATACCAACATACTCAATTGTCTCATCACTAATTACATTAGCCATGTGTGCGTCTCCTTTCGTTGTCGTTATATACGCCTGGAGAAATTGGATAAATCATCACAAGACACGCTTTCGCTACTTGTCGCTCGCAGCGGTACTAAGCGAAATCGGCCACCTCCATCTGAAAAGCTAGCTTTTCAGACTCCGCCAGCCGATTTTGCTAAGTGCCGGCGGCTCCAAAGTGTCTTGTTCACGCTTTTATCCAATTTCTCCAGGCTCACACATCTACCCCGGAACGAGACGCGACATCGCTGCGCTCGTCGCCGTTGGCGAAGTGTGGTGGGTATCTCTACTTTCTTTCCATCAAAGGAGTTTATATTCAGTCAGGTATTGGTGGTCGAAAGGCAGGCAGCGAGGTTTTATAAGTTCGCAAGCAAGGTGCTTTGGAGCCGCCGGCACTTAACGAGTTGGAAGCGGCTGGCTTTAGGCAGCCAAATTCCAAGGAGTTTAGTGTCCGCTGCGAGCGACAAGCAGCGAAAGCGTGCCTTGCGGTGAACTTATAAACCTCGCAGCCGTCCGTATATCCACTAATCCCTAACCTTAATATGAACTTCCCTAAGCTGCTGCTCTGTTACCTCATTTGGTGCTCCGCACATTAAATCCTGTGCTGTTCCGCTCATTGGGAATGGAATTATCTCACGGATATTCTCTTCATTTCTAAGGAGCATAATCATACGGTCAACACCTGGTGCCATACCTGCGTGTGGTGGTGCACCAAACTGGAATGCATTGTATAATGCTCCAAATTTTGCCTTTAATACTTCTTCGTCATATCCGGCAATTTCGAATGCCTTAACCATTATCTGCATGTCATGGTTACGGACTGCTCCTGATGATAACTCTACACCGTTGCATACGATATCATACTGGTATGCAAGAATATCAAGTGGATCTTTTGTATTAAGTGCCTCAAGTCCACCCTGTGGCATTGAGAATGGATTATGTGTAAATCCAATCTTCTTAGTTTCTGGATCTCTTTCAAACATTGGGAAGTCATTAACATAACAGAATCTGTATGCATTTTTCTCAATGAGGTCAAGTCTCTCACCAAGTTCGTTTCTGATTTGTCCTGCGAAGTACGCAGCTCTGTCTTCCTTATCAGCGATGAAGAAGATTGTATCTCCTGACTGAAGTCCTGCAAGGTCTTTGATTTCTCCCTTGAGTTCTTCTGGAATAAATTTATCAATTGGTCCCTTGTAGCTTCCGTCTTCAAGAACCTCAAGGTATCCAAGTCCGCCCATTCCGATTCCTGTAGCGAACTTAAGTAACTTCTCATGCTGTCCCTTTGAAAGCTTTGCATGTACATTGATTGCTCTTACAGTCTTGTTCTGGAAAGGCTTGAATGTACATTTGTTAAAGAATTCTGAAAGGTCAATAATTCTAAGTGGATTACGAAGATCTGGCTTATCTGAACCAAACTCAAGCATTGCCTGCTTATAGCTGATGATTGGATAAGGTGCCTGTGTAACTTCGTATCCTTCTGGTGCGAATTTTGCAAATGTTTCTGTAAGAACCTCTTCACCGATTCTGAATACATCTTCCTGTGTAGCGAAGCTCATCTCGAAATCTAACTGATAAAATTCTCCTGGTGAACGGTCAGCTCTTGCATCCTCATCTCTGAAGCAAGGTGCGATCTGGAAATATTTATCAAAACCAGATACCATAAGTAACTGCTTATACTGCTGTGGTGCCTGTGGAAGAGCATAGAATTTGCCCTTATATTTTCTTGAAGGTACGATATAATCTCTTGCGCCCTCTGGTGATGAAGCACAAAGAATAGGTGTCTGGATTTCAAGGAATCCCATGTCTGTCATCTTCTGACGAAGGAATGCGATAACCTTTGATCTGAATATCATGTTATCCTTAACCTTCTGGTTTCTTAAATCAAGATATCTGTACTTAAGACGTACATCCTCTCTTACTTCCTTAGAAGTCTGTACTTCAAATGGAAGCTGCTGGTATACCTGTCCAAGTATTGTAATCTTCTTAGCTTCAAGCTCGATTGTTCCTGAAGGAATCTTAGGATTATAAGTTTCCTCATCTCTCTGCTCCATAATACCCTCGATAGCGATACACTCTTCCTTATGAATACCATCAAGTAATGTTGTATCACGAAGTACTACCTGAAGTACTCCATACATATCCCTTAAATCGATAAATGAAACTCCTCCGTGGTCACGGATGTTCTCAACCCATCCTGCAACCTTTAACTCCTTGCCGATGTAACTTTCATTAACTTCACTTAAGTTAACATCTCTGTACATGTTTGCCATTGCAATCTCCTTTCTTTTCTGGACAGGCAAAATGTTATGTCCTGTCAAATAAAATAATAATACCTAACATCCTGCAATGCTTTTTCGCACAAAAAAGCCCCAGGATGTAATATACATCCCGGGGCGAATAAACTGTGTTATCCGCGGTACCACCCGCATTGAAAGGTGCTTAAACCTTTCATCTCATTGCACTTAACGCGTGTAACGGAATGACCTACCCAGCCGTTCCCCGACCGCTCAACCATTCAACTCCAGAGCGTTCCTCTTAACAATTCCCTGCGTATGCTTTCAGTCGGTGGCATCGCTTTCCTGTCAGGTTCCATGAAAAGAAGTCTCTTTCATAGTCTTTAAGATATTCATACACATAAATGATATCACAAAGAATATTACTTTTCAAGTACAATATTGTGTTCTTTTATATATTTGCCAATCTTTTTATCCGAACCAAGTATATGGTTAGACAGCCAGCCAAGCAGGAATCCTATAAGATCCATAAGATATTCCTCCTGATTATCATCCATTGCCTCAAGCTCCCTGAAATCAATATTTACAAGCTTTTCTACAAATGCTGAATGTGCCCTTTTCTGTGCTTCAATTTCAGGATATCCGATTTTCTTCATCAGTTCTTCCTCATCACTGAAATGCGTCTCCGTGTATTCCCTCAGTTCTGAGAGAAGTCTTATGATTTCATCATATTTATCATGAAGAAGTTCTGCATGTATAACATCATTAGTGTCCCTGATAATATCAAAAAGATGCTTATGTTCCTCATCGACAAGCTCAATTCCTGTTATATATTTGTCTGTAAATGCAAATGCGTCATCAACATTAGTTTCTGGTGCCATCTTTCCAATCATCATGTCGCTGCTCAAGATGTGGCTGTAAAGCCATCTGGTAAGATAAAGCAGCAGCTCATTAAGAGAATTTCTTGCTGCCTCCGGTGAAGATTCATCTAACTTAAATGTATTAATCTTTTCTGCAAATGCTTTGTGTTCTCTCTGCTGTATTGGCAGCTCCGGGTCATGAATACTCTTCATGTATTCTTCTTCATGCGCAAAATGTGTAATAGCATAATCCTTAAGATTATCTATAAGATTCTTCGCAATTGACGCAGCATTATCTGTTTCTTTTACCAGTGCAAATGCTTCATTAAGCATCTGGAACAGTTTTCTATGTTCTTCATCAATATTATCAATGTGTATCATACAGTCTTCTGTAAATTCGTACATATATATCAATCTCCTCGTGCTTATATTTGCCTTGTATTATAACACCTTTTCTTTAATCTGTGCAATGCTGTCCGACTGAAACATTAAATATCTGTTTTTAATGAGTATATTCACAAAACAAATGTAGTTTGTCAAAACATTTAAGGCTATAATTAACTTATTCAAAGCATTTTGCTTCGCAAAACAACGGAGGCAATACCTCTGCTCCTGCATGGGCAGTCGCATTTTGCTCCGCAAAACAAGGAGGTATGTATGAACATTTATCTTGCTGGAGATTCTATTGTACAGAATTATACTGAAGAAGAATTTATTGCAGGCTGGGGACAGTTTCTGCCACGCTTCTTTAAGCCTGATGTAAATGTATTTAACTATGCCAAGGGTGGCAGAAGTTCAAGACTTTTTATTAATGAAGGAAGATTTGAAGAGATTGACAGACATATTCAGTCCGGAGACTATCTTTTTATAGAGTTTTGTCATAATGATGACGATTCAAAGGATTACAAATCTATGTTTAACCGCCAGACTCCGCTTGGCGTACCAGATGAATCAGGTCGATTTCCTGTTATAGCAGGAGTTAAGATGCCTAAGAATTATATACCACCTGAATATATTGAGGCACTTAATAACGATGATTCGATAACTGATAAACAGGCTGTTCTTAACAGTGTTCTAGCCATAAACCAGTCTTATCCATATGACACTTACTATCCATACTCAAAAGACGCTTCTATGGGCAGTTACAAATGGTTCATCAAACAGTTTATTGATATGGCAAGAAAGCATGATGCAGTTCCTGTGTTAGTTACTGCGCCTGCAAGAACATTTTTCAATGCTGACGGAACAATTATGGACGCTCCCGGCTGCCACGGTGGCAATAATTTCAGCTATATAAGAGCTATGCGCCAGATTGGTGAAGAAACCGGCACACCTGTACTTGATCTGTTTTCTTATTCAGTTGAACTTTTTGAAAAAATCGGACATGATAACATCCACAGATATACCTCAATCAAAAAAGGTATCAATAAAGGAAAATGGCCTGACGATTTCTTAAAAGAACTTGCCAAGCCAGAAACTGTTTCTGAGAATACACATTTTAACAAGGATGGAGCAATGCTTATCACCGAAGGTCTGGTAGAACTGATTCGTGAATCCAAGAACCCCCAGCTTTGTGAATTGCAGTCTTCCCTGCTTCATAACGTGGTATAAGTATATTACTTATTAATGAATTCCCATGCTTCTTCGGGGCTGTGTACAACAAACTCAGCCCCGTTTTCCTTTAAGAATTCTTCATCTCTGAAGCCCCAGCCAACCATACATACATCCATTCCTGCATTAGCCGCTGTCTGGACATCTACTTCTGAATCCCCGACATATACAGCCTGTGTTCTGTCAACATCAAACTGTCTTAATACTTCATTAACGCTGTCCGGATATGGTTTTCTTCTTATGCCTCCTCTCTCTCCAACCGCATAATCAAATAGTCCCGGAAAATAATCTTTGCATAAAATCTGCACTCCATAATCAGCCTTGTTAGATACAACCGCAGTGTACACACCGGCATTTCTTATATTCTCAATAAGTTCTTTTATTCCATCATAAGGTCTTGTCTTATCGGCACAGTGCTTCTTGTAATGCTCTGTAAATGTTTCATGCACCTTAACTATCATGCTTTCTGGTGTTCCCTGTGGTACAGCTCTTTCCATCAGCTTTCTTATCCCATTGCCAACAAAATGTCTGATTTCTTCAATCGTCCTCTCAGGCATGTCAAATACTGAAAGTGCATAATTAGTACTATCTGCAAGGTCTTCCAATGTATTAAGTATCGTTCCGTCCAGATCAAATACAACAATTTTGTATTTCATATATCCTCCTTGTTATGGCTTCTTTATCCCAGCAGCTCCTCAATTATATCGTAATGCTCATCAATCGCTGCATTAAGTGTCTCAATATCCTTCTTTATAAGGCTATCATATATCATTTCATGTGTCTTTAAAAGTTTCTTTTTCTTAATTCCATCTGCATGCTTTATGACATAATCTATCCATTCGCGGTAGACTTCAACAACAGCTTCCATCAGTGTAATCCACAGGTTGTTTCCGGTATCTGCAATCAGTTCCTCGTGAAATGCTTTATCAGTATCAACAAGGTTTTCACCTGTTACCATGCTCATCTGATTAACCATGCTTTCCAAGCACTCCTGTTGTTCTTTCGTAAGACCTGTATGTATTACTGCATTACACACTGACTTTTCCATCATGCGGCGGAATTCGCATACTTCACGCTTAGTAATAGTCTTTAATGCAATCATCATTAATATAGTCTGCTTTATAGACTGACCGACATTCTCTGATATATAATTACCAGAACCCTGACGGCGTTCTATAAGTCCCATTCCATGCATAATACTTAAAGCTTCTCTTGTTGAATTTCGTCCTATTCCAAGTGTTTCTGCAAGTGCACGCTCAGTAGGCAGCCTGCTTCCTATTGTAAGCTCCCCGCTTTTCATAAGTTCATAAATATATTGAATTGCCTTTTTGTATTCCTGCGATATTTTCTTCTGATTCATATTATCCTGTTTCAGCTTATAACACCCCTGTTTCATTAATATAGGCTTCTATAAGTCTTAGTGCACCATCTTCCCCAACCTTTGAAACATCTATGCATATATCGTAATATTCTGCATTTCCCCATTCTTCACCTGTATAATAATTGTGATATGAACGTCTTCTAAGGTCTGTATCTTCAACTATCTTAGCTGCTTTCTTAGGGCTGACATTGTGCTTCTTTTCTATAAGTTCTGTTCTTTTTTCTTTGTTTCCTGTGAGAAATACTGATATAACATCTTCTCTGTGTCTGAATGCATTATTTCCGCATCTGCCGACAACTACGCAATTTTCATTACCGATTATGTCAGCCATAGCCTTGCGTGGAGTTTTTCCATTATCTGTTGTATCATCACCTGCCATTGTATCAGCATACAGCATCATATCAAGAGGCATTTCTCCATAAAAATATGGATACTTCTCATACAAGCCTTTTTCTTTCGCAAGTCTGCACACAGCATCCTTATCATAAAATGGTATAAAATATTTCTCTGCCAGTGCTTTTCCTATCTGGTCTCCCATACATCCACATTGTCTTGCAATTGTGATTATCATGTTTAACGCCTCCTAATTTTACATAAATCCAGCAAATACTGATGAAAGTACAACTGTAAGTATACCTGCAACTGCAATTGATAAGCTGCTCATTGCACCTTCAACTTCGCCCATTTCCATAGCCTTGGCTGTTCCTATCGCATGTGCAGCAGATCCTAACGCAAGTCCTTTGGCAATCGGTTCTTTTATTCTGAATATTTTACATATAAGCTCACCAAATATATTTCCAAGAACTCCTGTTACAACAATAACTGCAACTGTGATTGTTACATAACCTCCAAGTTCCTCAGAAACTCCCATACCAATAGCAGTAGTTATTGACTTCGGAAGAAGAGTAACATATTCTGCATGACTCAGATTCATAATTTTAGATAACACAAGTACCGTTGTTAAACTTGTAAGCACACCTGATGCTATTCCTACAACAACTGCCTTGTAATTCTTCTTAAGAAGACTCCACTGCTCATACAGCGGAATTGCAAGACATACAGTTGCCGGTGTAAGAAACCAGCTAAGATACCTGGCACCCTGATTATATACATCATAATCAACGCCTGATACTGCAAGTACTATTATTGTTATTATTATTGATATAAGCAGTGGATTGAATATTCCAAGCTTGAATTTTTTCTTAAGCACAGAACCAATAAAGTATGATAAAAGACTTAATGTGACTCCGGCAAAAAGTGATTCTCTGAAAAAATCATTCATTAGTATTAACCTCATTTCTTTGTGCTTTGCGTAATTCTCTCTTCCTGTCAGCACGTATGATTATCTGTGAAGCCTGACCTGTAACCGCCATAACCGTAATTATAGCAACAACCGTAACAACAAGCACCGGCACGAGCATAGGTTTTAATACCCCCCATGAAGACATCAGTCCTACTCCTGCCGGAATGAACATAACAGGCATTACAGCTATAAGAAATTTTCCTGCGTCTTTTACCCAGCTAAGCTTTATAAGTCCGGTAAGAAGTCCAACAAAAAGTATCACCATTCCATATATACTGGCTGGAACCGGCAGCGGAAGCAGATATTTAAGTGCTTCTCCGACAAATGAAATAGCCAGTATTATAAGAAACTGTCTCAATAATTTCATAACATTTCTCCATAAATAAAAATTTGCGGTGCAAATTGGTGCTACCAATTCATACCGCAAATTATAATACATTCTTATGTACAATAAAGCAAGGACTTTTTTATGCTCTTCTTGCCTTAGCTGCCTTAAGCAGATGTTTTGCAAGAACTGATGTTGTTACCGAACCTACTCCTCCAGGAACCGGTGTACATACAGAAGCGTTCTCTGCAACATCCTCAAAATCAACATCACCACACAGATTGCCGTCTTCATCCACATTTATTCCAACGTCAATTACAACTGCACCATCTGCAACAAATGATTTGTCAACCATCTTTGCAACGCCTGCTGCCGCAACAAGCACCTCAGCACCCTTACATACTACCGGCATATCAACTGTCTTAGTATGACACACTGTTACTGTTGCATTCTTCTTCATAAGCATCATCGCAACCGGCTTACCGATAACAAGACTTCTTCCGATAACTACTGCTCTCTTACCCTTTAAGTCAACTCCTGCATAATCTAACATCTCAATTACAGCTTCTGCTGTACATGGACCATATCCTGTCGGATCCCCTGCATATACCTTTGCAAGATTCATAGGTGATATTCCGTCCAGATCCTTCACACTGGCAATTCTGTTCTCAATTGCCTTCTCATCAAGATGCTTTGGCAAAGGTCTTAAAAGAAGAATTCCGTCAATATCCTCATCTTCATTAATCTTGTCAAATTCTTTCTGGAAAGTATCATTATCAATATCAGCAGGAAATGTATATGAAGTACATCTGAATCCTACTTTTTCCATCTTCTTGGTAGCGCCACGCTCATATGACATATCATCTGGTCTTTCACCAACACGCACAATTGCAAGATGCGGAATTGCGCCCTTCCAGTCCTTCATCTCTTCAATAATCTTCTCATTAATAGCATTGGCAACCGGTAATCCCTTAAGTGTCTCCATATATTCCTCCTTGTTTTGCAATCCTGTTCTATGGTCTTACAGCGTCCATAACTCTTCCAAATGTTTCTTCTTCAATCTGTGCTGCTTCAGCAAGCATCTTATCTGCCTTAAAGTTCATATCTTCAGCAAGTTCTCTGTCCTTCATAAGCTTTGTATTGATAAATACGTTAAGCGAAGCACCCTTCATTGCAGCCTCACACATTGTTATGCCGACACCTGCATCACTGATTGCAATTCTGCTTCCAATTACAGATATACGGTTGATAAGCTTCATGGCTTCAAGTATAAGCTCCATCATTGACAGAGGGGCTTCTGAGGCTGTAACAAGTGCCTTTGCCATAATTGCTTCTCTTTCCTTAATCTGTTCTTCTGTATCCTTAGGAAGACCATAAGCTGCTGCAAGAGGCTTAAAGCTCTCTGCATCCTTATCCATGCACTCTGCAAGTCTCTTTGTAAGATCTGTAGCTTTAACAATAAGTTCTTCAATCTCTTCCTGATACTCTGCGTATTTCTTCTTTCCGGTAGTAAGTGCCAGCACCATATTACCAAGGCTCATACCTACTGCTGCCACATATCCGCATGCTCCGCCGCCACCCGGCACCGGCTCACTTGAAGATAAAACCGCAAGGAAATTATCCATTGTCATATCTGTCATCATATTAAATATCTACCTCCCCTGTAAATACTGTTTTAGCCGGGCCTTCAAGATATACGGTATTCTCATCTTTATCCCATGTAATCTTTAAGTCACCACCAAGAAGATGAAGTGTTGCTGTTGTGTCGCACATTCCGTTAAGAACAGTTGCAACAAGGCTCGCACATGCACCTGTACCACAGGCAAGTGTCTCCCCGGAACCTCTCTCCCAAACACGCATATTAAGATTATTCTTATCTACAACCTGAATGAATTCAGTATTAATTCTCTCTGGAAATGCTTTGTGATTTTCAAAGAAAGGTCCGATTTTTTCAATCTCAAATTTCTTAATATCAATATCTTTATCAAGATAAACAATAGCATGAGGATTACCCATTGAAACTGCTGTTACCTTGTACTCCTTACCTTCTACAACAATAGTCTCATCCACAACAGGTGTCTTAACAACCTGTCCGGCAATTGTCTCTGTCTCACAGCCTTTATATTCTTTAAGTTCCTTCGTATCAACAGGAATCTGTGCTGCCTCAAGAATTGGTGCGCCCATGTTAACCCTTGCTGTCTCAACCTTGCCATCTGCACCGGTTTTAAGCTCAAGTATCTTCACACCTGCAAGTGTATCAATAGTAACTGTTGTTTTATCTGTAAGTCCGTTGTCATATACGAACTTTCCAACACATCTTATTCCATTGCCACACATCTGTCCCTGCGAACCATCTGCGTTGTACATCTCCATAAAGAAATCAGCTTTATCTGACTTCTTAATAAGAATAAGTCCATCCGAACCTATTCCAAAATGTCTGTCACTCAGATCAATTGCGACCTGTGACGGATTATCAATTACCGATTGTGTGCAGTCTACGTATATGTAGTCGTTGCCTGCTCCATGCATTTTAGTAAACTTCATACTGCGTCTCCCTTTTCCTATATATTATAAATGTAGTGATAAATCACATTTGTCATACATCCTGATATATTCCCATTACCATAGATGCTGACTCTACCATTGTATTGCCACTGTCCATGCTGCATTTCTGGATATATCTGAATGCTTCCTGCTCTGACATATTATTTCTTTCCATAAGCAGATGCTTTGCATCATCAATTATCTTCTGTTCTTTCGGACTTCTCTTTCTTGGCTGTGACCGCAATTTCTTTCTACGCCTTATCTGTGCCTGAAGCATCATCTCTATAGTTGACACAAGGTCATTAACCTTTATTGGCATTGCCGCACATACAATTCCATTGTCCTGACAATCTTCCCATCTGTTCTGGGACGCAACTAACAACATCTCAAAGCTCTTTGGCTTATATTCATATAATTCAGTATAAACCATATTATCTGACAGCTTATATCCGCATATTATGATTCCATCAGACAAAGTATCAGCCTGATTGATTGCCTGTGCTCCACTCGTACATGGTACAGCGACATCGAAGCCTCTGTGAATCAAAAGGTTCCTTACTGCTTTAGCCTCCTCTAACTTAGGAAATGCTACAATCAATGTGGACATCAATTAACTCCTTTTCTACTTAGCATACGCTTTACCATGTTTAATCAATACTTGTAGAGATATTCATCAATTTCCCACTGTGAGACTCTTGTTGTGTAGTTTTCCCATTCTTTCATCTTAGCTTCAACATATTTGGTTGTAATATGTTCTCCAAGTACGCTGCATAAAAATTCATCTGCCACAAGACAGTCAACAGCTTCCTTAAGGTCTGCCGGCATATTCTCTATTCCTGCTGCCCTTCTCTCGCCAGGTGTCATCTCATATATATTGCAGTCAACACTCTCAGGCACTTCTATCTTATTCTTAATACCATCAAGTCCTGCTGCAAGGCAGAGTGCCAGCACGAGATATGGATTAGCTGTAGGATCCGGATTTCTTAACTCAACTCTCGTTCCATTTCCTCTTGATGCAGGTATTCTTATAAGCGGACTTCTGTTCTTTGCTGACCATGCTATATATACAGGTGCTTCATATCCCGGAACAAGTCTTTTATATGAATTAACAAGTGGATTAGTTATTGCTGACATACCTCTTGCGTGCTTCATAATACCAGCAATAAAATGATATGCATCATCTGATAAACCAATCTTTCCATTCTCATCTGCAAATATATTCTTACCCTCTTCAGTTGCAAGTGACATATTAATATGCATTCCAGAACCGCTGATACCAAACTTTGGCTTTGGCATAAATGTTGCATAAAGTCCATGTCTCTTGGCAATTGTCTTAACTGTCATCTTAAATGTCTGTATATTATCTGCTGTCTTTAAAGCCTCATCATATTTAAAATCAATCTCATGCTGTGCAGGAGCAACCTCATGATGTGAAGCCTCAATCTCAAATCCCATATCCTCAAGAGTAAGAACCATGTCTCTTCTTATATTCTCGCCCAGGTCATTAGGTCCGAGGTCAAAATATCCAGCTTTTTCATGGCTTAAAGTTGTAGGAAGTCCGTTGTCATCTGTATGGAATAAGAAGAATTCACATTCAGGACCGACATCAAAGCGGTATCCCATTTCATTCGCTTCTTTAATAGTTTTCTTAAGTATCCATCTTGGGTCGCCCTCAAAAGGCTTGCCATCTGGTGTATGCACATCACAGATAAGTCTTGCAACCTTTCCCTGCTGTGGTCTCCATGGGAATATTTCAAATGTATCGTAGTCAGGATACAGATACATATCTGACTCTTCAATTCTTACAAAGCCTTCAACAGAAGAACCGTCAAACATGCATTTGTTATCAAGTGCCTTCTCAAGCTGGCTTGAAGTAATTGCAATATTCTTAAGTGTTCCAAAAATATCTGTAAACTGAAGACGTATAAACTCTACATCCTCTTCTTCAACCATTCTGAATATATCGTCCTTAGTGTATCTGCTCATAAGAAACCTCCGTTATAATTATATATTTCTTATTGTGGCTTATTGCCAACTTTTATAAATATACTACATTTTAATCTCTTTGTGTAGAATACTAATATTTTTCTTGAAAAATTTTATTTCTTAATGTACCATAGTTATGCATATTTTGTCTTTTTAAGACATATATTAATAATTTTAAGGGAGATAAATTATGGCTAAGAAAACAAATGTACCTCTTAAGAGACGCAGACGCTCTGAACTTAATGTAAAACTCATTGCTATAATTGCTGCTGTACTCTTTGTTGTAACTATAGGTATCGTATTCGCTGTTATTGGCAGTCACAAAAAAGAAAATAATCCTTCTGTTGCCGATAACCAGAATAATGAAACTACTGCTGAACCCACAACAGAGGAAGAAACTACAACCAAGGTTCCGACTGTCGAAGTCGACCTTATGATGATTGGTGATATGCTTATGCATGAAGGTGTTGTAAAAAGTGGTCTTATGGATGATGGAACTTACAACTTCGACCACCTCTACACTAACATAGCTAAGGATATAAGCTCTGCAGACATAAAAATCGTCAATCAGGAAACAATCCTCGGCGGTTCTGATTTTGCTTACACAGGATATCCAACATTTAACTCACCATGGGCACTTGGTGATGCAGAAGTTAAAGCAGGATTCAATATTATCCTTCATGCTACCAACCACACATTAGACAAGGGGCTTAAGGGTGTTGAGAACTGCCTTTCATTCTGGAAGACTTATCATCCTGATACTACTGTTCTTGGTATCAACGAAACAGAGGAAGACTATGAGAATATATATGTTTATGAAAAAGAAGGCTTCAAGATAGCATTCCTTAACTACACATACGGAACTAATGGAATTCCTATTCCTGATTCCAAGCCTTATATTGTAAACATGCTTGATAAGGATAAGATTACAGCAGATGTAACTAAGGCTAAACAGCTTGCTGATATGGTTATTGTACTTCCACACTGGGGTACTGAATATGTCTACACACCAGATTCTAACCAGAATTACTGGACACAGCTTTTCTTAAGCCTTGGTGTTGATGTTGTTATCGGTACACATCCTCATGTCCTTGAGCCTGTAGAGGTAGTATCTGATACTAAGGGGCATGAAATGCTTGTATACTATTCACTTGGTAACTTCGTTTCTAATCAGGACCAGAAGCCTCGTATGATAGGCGGTATGGCCAAGATGACACTTGTTAAAGATGAAACAGGCTGTTATGTTAAGAATTATAATCTTACACCTGTTATAACACAGAAGCTTTTCGGCCAGAAAGCAATTACTACATATAAATTAAGTGATTACACAGAGTCACTTGCATCAGGCAACGCAATCCGCAACGATTCCGGCTGCTCTGATTTCAGCCTTTCATACTGCCAGACTCTCGTTAAGCAGATTCTTGGCGATGATTACGATGAAAGCACAAGTGAATTAAATGTTTCACTCCATCCTGATGGTCTTGTTAAAGATACATCTGCAACAGAAAGCAGTTCTTCTGCTAAGTAATGAAAAAAGCAGTAATTTTTTAAAATGTAAAGAGATATATTGATACTAAGCATTATCCGAGGTATCAGTATGTCTCTTTTTTCTAATAAACAAATGCGCATTATATTCATATACTGCGTTATAATCATTTTAGTAATCTGTGGCATAATAACCGCAAGACATAAAAAAACATCATCAGATTCAATTGTAAAAACAACTAAAACCAATAACGAAACATCGGAATCATCAGACACCCAACATACTTCTGACAACACTCCCAATACCGACAGATTACCGCCATACAACTCATCCAATCAGGGAAATGGAATTGGCGGCGGCGCAATCATGGGCAATTGCAGCATAGGTAGCCGTAAACTTCCTATATACTGTGTTGACCTTAGTAAAAAGACTAATCTTGATACCTCCAAAAAATATGTTTCCATATCATTTGACGCCGCATGGGGCGATGAAGATACTATAAAAATTCTTGACATTCTTGATAAATATAATATCAAAACCACATTTTTCATGACCGGAGGCTGGGTGGACAGCTACCCTGATAAGGTTCTTGAAATCTATAACCGTGGACACGACCTCGGCAATCACAGCCAGAACCATAAAGAAATGAGTAAACTTTCTGTAAATGAGCAGAAAGATGAAATCATGTCTGTTGCCAATAAAATAAAAGAAATCACCGGATATACGAGCTTCCTGTTCCGCCCGCCATACGGTGATTATAATTCAACGCTTATTGATACAATCTATGGCTGTAACTTCTATCCTATAGAATGGAATGTAGATTCCCTTGACTGGAAGGACTATGGAACAGACAACATAATTAAGACCGTAACAACACATAAAGCTCTTAAGAACGGTTCCATAATTCTTATGCACAACGGTGCAAAATATACAGCCGAAGCTCTCGAATCTGTAATAACCGGGCTGCAGTCACAAGGCTACGAAATCGTGCCTGTATCACAGCTTATTAATACTGAAAATTTTCATATGGATGGAACCGGCCTGCAGATTCCTGACTAATTCTTATGCATAAGGTGCTTTATATAAAACTTAGCACCTTATGCAACTTTATTATTATAATCAGTGACATATACCTCACTGGCAATCTCTCTTGCCTTTTCTACAATCTTTTCCAAACGGGACATGACTTCATCTGAAAAATACTTTTCTCCACATTCCTCACATTCCTCACAAGGAACATTCTTAATTATAATTACACAATTATCAAAAGTAACAACATGTGTTGTAACCGATGGTTTTGTTGTTTTACATTTACAATAAAAACACATACTATTGCTCCTTTCTTGTCTTTAAATCTGCTTCAAACTTATCCGTATTAGGGTAATATGCTGTTACTATATACACATTCTCTCCATCATAACCTAATACAACATGTATAACTCTGTTTCTTAATGTATACCCAAATATCAGACAGCTAGGATAAGGATAATCATTAATATAATGTTCAATAATCTCCCCATTCATTATACAATTGATAACATCACTCCTCTTAATATCCCTCTCAGCCATTCTTGCTGCAACATGTACTGACCACTTTATCTTCCTTAATGTACATACTTCTCTTATTTTTTCTATATCCATATATACCCTCTCTTTATCATATTATAATCGTTTTATTTTAATTATACAACTTGCTTTTTTATTTTTATATTAAATATAATATACCAAATATAAAAAGAATTGTAAAGTGGTAAATTATTTTAATTATTTATTAAGTTTTGTATATAAATCATTTATACATATTTACTTGTAAATAACTCGCTATCGCATTATAATTTGGTGGTCAAAATATTTTAAAATCAAAAGAGGTGTACAATGAACATTTTCAAGAAAATATACTGCAGAAGTTTTCAGACTGTATTCAAGATTGCACTGCCATTTCTTCCATACAGGAAGCCTAAAATTGTAAGTGCATTATCTGACATTCCATCTGTACTTAACAAAAAGAAGAAATCATGTCCTATAATTATTACTGATCCTGGAATTGCAAAGCTTGGCATTCTTTCTATGCTTACAGATGTATTCGACAATGCCGGCATTGAATACCATGTTTACGATAAAACTGTAGCTAACCCTACAACTGATACCGTGGAAGAGGCACTTGCCATATATAAAGATAACAAATGTGACTGCATAATCGGCTTTGGTGGCGGTTCAAGCATGGACTGTGCCAAAGCTGTTGGTGTAAGAATTGCAAGACCTAAGACACATCTGTCTAAGCTTGGAGGAATCCTTAAGGTCCATGCAAAGCTTCCTCTGCTGGTTGCAATTCCTACAACAGCAGGAACTGGAAGTGAAACTACTCTTGCAGCCGTAATTGTAGACGCCACAACCCGCCACAAATATGCTATCAACGACTTTCCGCTTATTCCAAGATATGCAGTCCTTGACCCGAAGGTAACCCTTACACTTCCTGCTTCAATTACCGCAACTACCGGAATGGATGCACTTACACATGCCGTTGAAGCCTACATCGGAAACTCAACAACTCCGGGTACAAGAAAAGATGCACTTATGGCTACTGAGTTAATATTTAACAATCTTGACAGAGCATACACTAACGGTTCTGATACAACGGCAAGAAAGAATATGCTTAAAGCTGCTTATTATGCCGGATGTGCATTCACTAAATCATATGTAGGATATATCCATGCAGTTGCACATTCTCTAGGTGGCGAATATAATGTTCCTCATGGACTTGCAAATGCCGTAATTCTCCCAATGGTTCTTGAAAGCTATGGAGAATCCATATATACGAAGCTGCATGACCTTGCAATTGCCGCCGGTGTTGCAGATAAGGATATGCCAGATGAGACTGCTGCCAAAGCATTTATACAGGCAGTAAAAGATATGAAAGCAAGATTTAACATTGGCGATACAATTCCTGAGATTAAAGAGGAGGATATTCCTAAGCTTGCAGGGTATGCCGACAAAGAGGCTAACCCTCTCTACCCTGTTCCGGTTCTTATGGACGCTAAGACACTCGAACAATTCTACTATAAACTTATGAAAGATAATACACATGAAAATGAGGTATAATATGGAAGCTACACAAATCAATAAACTTGTACAATCGCAGCGACATTTCTTTCTTACAGGTACAACACTTGATGTAAATGTAAGAATTGATGCCTTAAAAAAACTATATTCAGCAATTAAGAAACATGAAAATGAAATATATGATGCCCTCTATAAAGACCTCGGCAAAAGCCAGTTTGAGAGTTACATGTGTGAAGTAGGACTTACTCTCAGCGAGATATCTTATATGCTAAAACATATTAGGAAATTCAGCAGAGAGAAAAATGTTCCAACACCCCTTGCGCAATTTCATTCCAGAAGCTTTAAGAAGCCGTCACCACGCGGAGTTGTCCTTATTATGAGTCCTTGGAATTATCCATTTCTTCTGACAATGGAACCCCTTGTTGATGCAATTGCCGCAGGAAACACTGCGATTCTTAAACCAAGTGCATACTCACCTTATGTCAGCGATGTTATGTGCCTTATAATAAAAGAAGTATTTGACCCTGCTTATGTATCTGTTGTAACTGGCGGAAGAGCTGAAAATAACTGTCTGCTTAATGAACATTTTGATTACATATTCTTTACAGGAAGCCAGGCTGTCGGCAAAGAAGTTATGCGCAAAGCCGCTGAATACTTAACCCCGGTAACACTTGAGCTTGGCGGAAAAAGCCCATGTATAGTAACAGAATCTGCGGACATAAAGCTCGCTGCCAGAAGAATTGTATTCGGCAAATTCTTAAACTGCGGGCAGACATGTGTTGCGCCCGATTACATATATGTTCAGGACAGTATCAAAGACCAGCTTGTGAAAGAACTTATCCACGAAACAAAGCGCCAGTTTACAGATTCTCCACTTAACAACAACGATTATGGCAAAATTGTTAATGAAAAGCATTTTAACAGAATATCAGGTCTTATCGATAATAGCAAAGTCGTTCTTGGTGGTGCATCAGATGCAGATTCACTGCGTATTGAGCCTACGATAATGGATAATGTTACATTTGACGACGCTGTGATGCAGGAAGAAATTTTTGGTCCGCTTATGCCTATACTTACCTTTCACTCTGTCGAGGAGGCAGTAAACACTGTTAATTCACACATGCACCCGCTTGCTCTGTATATATTCACTAAGAATAAGAAAGAAGCCCATTATGTAACCTCAAGATGCAATTACGGTGGTGGCTGTATCAATGATACAATCATTCACCTTGCAACTTCCAATATGGGCTTTGGCGGATTCGGTGAAAGCGGCATGGGCTCATATCACGGAAAAGCCGGATTTGATACATTTTCACACTATAAGAGCATTGTAGATAAAAAATGCTGGCTTGACCTGCCTATGCGCTACCAGCCATACACAAAAACAAATAACAGTTTAATACATATGTTTTTAAAGTAATTACTTTGCAAAAAAACAGCGCTATATTGCATACAATGGCATATAGCGCTGTTTTTATGTTAATAATGTTATTAATAAAAAAAGATTGAAAATGACTTCTCGAAAACTTCTCCGACATCAAGATGATTACTGTATTCCCTGTCCTTAAGCTCCCCTGTAAAATCTGTGGCATCTGTTCTTCCATACCACGGCTCTATACATACAAATGGAACATTTTTTGATTTGCATGACCACAGACCAAATACAGGCGTATCAAACTTAACTGTAACAAAAGGCTTTTCATTTTTAACAAGACTTACCGTTCCTGCCTGACCACCCTCAATTATAAATGCATCTTTTTCAAAGCTGTCCTCTTGTATTGTATATTCATGATTAATTAATGGCAGCTCATACTCATCCCTCGCCATTAATTGATAATCTCCTATAAGATGATATGTAATTCTGTCTGCATCAAATCTTATCTTACAGCCAGCCATGCTTGCATCATTCTCTGGTGTTACAAAAGCCGGATGACCACCTATGCTGAAATGCATCATTACATTATCTTTATTGATTACTCTGTACACTTCTTTAATCTCATTGTCAATAAGGTGATACTCCAGCTCCAATGCAAAATCAAAAGGATACTTCTTTTTAGTATTTTCATCGGATTCAAGTCTCATAACCAGCATATCGTCATTATGCTTAACAAGTGTGAACTCCATATCTCTTGCAAATCCGTGCTGACCCATTTCATATACTTTTCCATTATAAATGCTTTGGTTATCCTTATATTTGCCAATAAGCGGGAAAAGAACAGGTGCAACTCTTTTCCATCCTTCGGGATTGGCGTTCCACATTCTGTGTGTATTGTCAGTTTTACACAATACATCTCTTATTTCACATCCCTTAGAATCCACCGTAACTTTTAAAATGTTGTTTTCTAATACATACTCTGCCATATTGGCCTCCTTTCCGTACATGTTTTCTTTATTGTACACCACAATCTGATATTTTCCAAATCAAAAAAAGCTGACACACAAAAAGTGCATCAGCCTAAAAAATATGCGGATAACAGGAGTTGAACCTGCACGTCTGTTGACACTAGAACCTAAATCTAGCGCGTCTGCCAATTCCGCCATATCCGCGAACATTTGCTATATTATCATATTCATGAATATGCGTCAATATTGAAACTAAATTCTTTTCTAGTATTATATCTTAAAAAAGAAGAATAATAAAACTAAAGGGATGCAACAAAATGTTTCAAATTGTTGCATCCCATATTAATCATTATTTATTAACTTCATATGTTATATCGACATCGACATCAAATTCTTTAGCATGAATTTTAATTTAATTTAAAATCCATTATTAATATATTTATAAATTCACTTTTAAAAACACATTATCCCTGTCATCCTGTTTAATTCCCAGATATCTTTTAGTAATTTCATATGACGAATGATTATATATTTCCATTAACATTGCCGGAGGTGTTCCATATTTCCATGCATAATATCCAAATGTTTTTCTTAAAGAATGGCAGCTTATTCCATTCTCCATATTAAGGGCTTCTGCTACATGTGTAATTATTCTGAATGCCTGTGAACGTGATAAATGCGTTCCCTTTGTTTTTCCTGTAAAAATATAATCATTACCCGAAACACACTTTAAACTTCCCATGTACATTTCAAATGCATCTATAAGATTATTATTAATTGCTATTCTAGTCTCCTTTCCTGTTTTTCCCTCTTGTACAACAATATGTTTCGCATAATGTTTCCTATCAAAGTCATACACATTCCCCCATTTTAACTGCAACATATCACTAATTCTTAATGCTGTATTAAGTCCCATACATATCAGCATGTAATTACGAAGATTAACCTCCTTATTTAAATAATAACTACGAAAAGCTGTCAGTTCATCTAAGCTCCTGATTGGTTGAGATGTTCCCATATTATTTACCTCCATGTAATTGTTGGGATGCAACAATTTGAAACATTTTGTTGCATGGTCATGGAAAGCAAGGAGGTTTTGAAATGTTAAAGCTCACAATCAAACCCGGTGAATTTATTAATATTGGCAATGATATCCGGGTAGTGTATTCGGGCGGAACAGATGGCAACATTCATCTTCTTATTGATGCCCCCAGAGAACTTAACATTGTAAGAAGTAAGGTTCTTTCCAGAAAAAAAGACAGCTCAGAAAATAATAATCCGCATTCTGCTCCGTCTTACTATGCAGAACCTAAGCTCTCACAGGAGACAGTCTCCAAAATCCGACATCTTATCAAAGAGGATAAGAATACTAAAAAATAATACTCAGGATTAGCATGGTAATTCTGTTTATTATAAACACTAATCAAATAGTTATGTCAAGTGCATTTCTATTTAATTAACTAATGGAACGGGAACGGATTTCCTTCCATAAAAATATTATTTATACACGGAGGTATATACTATGGTAGTACAACACAATATGGCAGCTATGAATGCTAACAGAATGCTCAGCGGAGTTTCATCTGCACAGTCAAAGTCAACAGAGAAGTTATCTTCAGGTTACAGAATTAACCGTGCAGCTGATGATGCTGCAGGACTTTCAATCTCAGAGAAGATGAGAAGCCAGATCAGAGGTCTTAATAAGGCATCTGATAATGCACAGGATGGTATTTCACTTATCCAGACAGCAGAAGGTGCTTTGAATGAATCACACTCAATCCTTCAGAGAATGAGAGAGCTTTCAGTACAGGCTTCTAATGGTACAGAGACAGATGACGATAGAGAGGCTGTACAGAACGAAATCGAGCAGCTTCAGAGCGAGCTTACAAGAATCTCTGATACAACAGAGTTCAACACAATGAAGTTACTTGATGGTTCACAGTCAGGAAGCAAGGTACAGGCTTCTGTAAGTAAGAGCGCAGATGCTATGCTTACAACTGAGCCTGCAACAACAGGTAAATCAGTATCAGCAGCACTTACAAATACTGCAGATGGTACAGAGTCAACATATGCTGTAACAGTTATGGATAAAGATGGCAATGCTTCTACAACAACTGTTAAATTTACAGCTGGAGCTGATGAAGAAGCGGATGCAAATGCAATTATTAAGGCATTGAAAGATACAGATTTAGCAGATAAGTTTGACATGACATATGCTACAGGAGATAAAACAATTACATTCACTTCTAAAGAAGAAGGTGTATCATCAAATGTTGTGTTAACACAGCTGGGTACAGCTAAGGCTGCTGCTGCAACTGTAACACCAGGTACAGATGCTTATTCTAAGTTAAGTAAAGATTATAAGGCATATGATGGAAAAGGTAATATTGAAGATGCAATCTTTACTGTTAATGGACAGAAATTTGCGTATGTTACAGATGCAACTAAATTAGGTGATGATTATAAGGATGTTAACTATATTGAAACAGCAGCTGCTACAATAGACCCTGCAGAAGCGGCTAAGATGGCTAAATTAATCAACTCAAAGACTGGTATTAGTGCTGAAGCAGATAAAACTGGAAATATTAGCTTAAAGGCAGGTTCATCTAATACAGGCAAGGGTATTGAACTCCAGATTGGTGCTAACGAAGGTCAGACAATGAGCTTCACTCTTGACGACATGAGCGCTGAGGCACTTGGCGTAGGTGTTGGTAAAGTAGATTTAAGTAAGCAGGAAACTGCTAAGACAGCTACAACAACTATCGATGCAGCTATTAAGAAGATATCTAAGGCAAGAGGTCAGATGGGTGCCGTTCAGAACAGACTTGAGCACACAATCAACAATCTTGATACAGCAGCTGAAAATATGCAGACAGCAGAGTCACGTATCCGTGATACAGATATGGCTGAAGAGATGGTTAACTACAGCAAGAACAACATCTTAGCTCAGGCTGGACAGTCTATGCTTGCTCAGGCTAACCAGTCTAACCAGGGTGTTCTTACACTCCTTCAGTAATTATTCTGAAATAACATTTTGTTAAATTAATACCCCTGTATCAACAATTCCATGCATGTTGATACAGGGGTTTATATTTTACCGGCATTATGAATTTTTTTCAGCCAGTCTCATTACTTCCTTCCATGCTGGCGAGAACAGATAATAACCTATCATTGCAAACATTCCAAAGCTGAAAGAAATTGGGAAGCACAACATTACCCATGTTCCATCAAAGTATCTGTTAATAATATAGGCACTCGGAATTCTGACTGCCCAAAGCATAAGAATGTTGACAATTGTAGTATAACGCACCTTTCCGGTTCCGTTTACAATAGATATTATACAGTTAAAAATAGCATAAAACCACTGGGAAAGCAGCATGACAATAACATGCCTGCTCGCATACATCAATACCATTTCATCTGATGAAAAGAAACGGATTATAGGTTTATGTATCATTATAAAGAACAATCCAAAACTTAATGTAATCAGACCTGAACACAATGGAACTCTCCAGTGTCCCTCTTTAATTCTTGAGTATTTCTTAGCACCATAATTCTGTCCTGAAAATGTAGTGGCCGCCGAAGATAATCCGGTAATTGCTATGTTAGAGCATCCTGTAATTCTTCCTGCTACTGCACCTCCTGCCATAAATATAGCACCCTGTGAGTTATTAAAGGTCTGTAATGCAACATGTCCTAATGAATATAGTGAATTGTTAAGACCAACAGGTAAGCCAATAGCCAGAATGTCTTTCATCATTGTTCCAGAGAATCTTCTCGGCAAAAATGTAAACTGTATCTCTGGAAACTTCTTTCTTATATAAACAATACTTACAATCCATGAAATAAACATGGCAATACTTGTAGAAAGTGCTGCCCCAGCTACATCCATTCCAAAACCTGCAACAAACAATAAATCAAATACTATATTAGAAACACAGGACACAACCAGAA
>OLOR01000092.1_pt1 | contig 98744 bp, 80 predicted proteins | sample 1672521 | NCBI WGS metagenome assembly OLOR01 (sample SAMEA3136695, study PRJEB25190) | human gut metagenome | biome: human gut; feature: human-associated habitat; material: faeces | place: Austria | collected 2013
ATCGCTTGCTGAACTGCGGAGCGCGACGAGCTGCTTTGAGACCGTACTTCTTACGCTCTTTCATTCTAGGATCACGAGTCAGGAATCCTGCTTTTTTCAGAACTGGTCTGTAGTCGTTATCTACAGTCAGAAGGGCACGTGCAACACCGTGACGGATTGCTCCTGCCTGTCCTGTGTATCCGCCGCCGTGAACGTTTACGATCACGTCAAATTTATCAGCGGTCTCTGTAGCTGCCAGAGGCTGACGAACGATAACTTTCAGGGTCTCCAGACCAAAATACTCATCGATGTCTCTTTTATTGATGGTAACTTTACCAGTTCCCGGTACAAGATATACTCTTGCGATAGATTTTTTTCTTCTTCCGGTTCCGTAATATTTTGCGCTAGCCAATGTTCTTTACCTCCCTATTAAAATGTTAATACTTCTGGTTTCTGAGCTGCATGAGCGTGCTCTACACCAGCGTATACGTGAAGTTTTGTGAACATCTGTCTTCCAAGAGGTCCTTTTGGAAGCATGCCTTTCACTGCAAGTTCAACAACCTTCTCCGGTTTCTTAGCCATCATCTCACGAAGAGTAGCTTCTTTCATTCCACCAACATAATCGGAGTGGCTGTAATAGATCTTCTGATCCAGTTTTTTACCGGTTACTGCTACTTTATCAGCGTTGATTACGATTACGTAATCACCAGTATCTACGTGCGGAGTGTACTCCGGTTTGTTTTTTCCACGTAATACTTTTGCTACTTCAGATGCCAGACGTCCTAATGTACATCCTTCTGCATCAACAACATACCATTTTCTTTCAATCTTATCTGGATTTGCCATAAAGGTGTTCATGGATATAACCTCCTGTGAAAAATTCAATTTACTGTTTCATGTATATAGGAAACCGCCTTACCGGGGCTTATGGCATCGGCGTTTTCAAACTACGTCACACATTTAGTAATTATATTATACGGATTTTGGAATGTCAACTGTTTTTTACCCATATTTTGCATTTTTTCGTAAACTGCGAGTCTGTTTTTCGGGAAATACAGACCACTTATGTCTTTACTCGAAATCCCATTCGGGATACCGGATACGTACCAGTGTCAGACCCTCCGGCCTTGCCGTTGCTCCCGCCATTTTTCGATCTTTCGCCGCAAGGATTTCTTTTACTTTCTCCGGCGGGTAATCGCCCTTTCCAACCTCAAGCAGTGTTCCGGTGATAATCCGCACCATATTGTAGAGAAAACCGTTTCCGGTGATCCGGAAGCGGATCAGATCGTCTTCTTTTTCCAAACTCGTTTCATAGATCGTACGGACCGTGTCGGTCACCTCCGGTTTTGCTGTTGCAAAGCTTTTGAAATCATGCATGCCAACCAGATACGATGCTGCCTGCCGCATCGCATCCACATCCAGCGGGCCGTACCAGAAATAGGAATTCAGTCTCCGCGTCGGATCTGCAAAGGTGCGGTTCAAAATCCTGTATTCATATGTTTTGACTGTTGCGGTAAAACGCGGGTGAAAGTCCGGCGGCACTTCGGATGATCCCTGAATACGGATATCTGCCGGAAGCCGTGTGTTGAGTGCAAATGCGATACGGTCCGCCGGCATTCTCGCATCCGTATCAAATACCGCAACATTGCCGAGAGCATGTACCCCGGCATCGGTCCGGCTTGCGCCGATGCAGGCAATTTTTTTCGCAAAGAGATCGGAAAGAGCCTGATTTAATACTTCCTGTACTGTAATGCCGTTTGGCTGCACCTGCCATCCACAGTAATTTGTGCCGTCATACGCTACAATCAGTTTAATTCTGCGCATTCTTCTCCTCCGTTTTCGTCAAAGTCAGAGTCCGCACACGCGAAGGCCGATACTGCAAACAAGGTATGCCATAAGAACGCCATACGCTGCATAATCGCGCGTCTGATACCGAAGCGGTTTCATCTGTGTTCTTCCCTCTCCTCCATGATAGCAGCGTGCTTCCATCGCCAGCGCCAGATCATTTGCACGGCGGAAGGCTGAAATAAACAGCGGCACCAGAAGCGGCACCATGTTCTTTACTCTCTGGATAATATTTCCGCTCTCAAAATCCGCGCCGCGCGCCATCTGCGCTTTCATAATCTTGTCTGTCTCTTCCAGAAGAATCGGGATAAAACGGAGCGCGATTGACATCATCATGGAAATCTCATGCACCGGCACATGGATTTTTTTCAATGGTCCGAGCAGGCTTTCGAGTGCATCCGTCAGCTGGTTCGGTGTTGTCGTCAGCGTCATCAGCGAAGAGCCGATCATCAGGAAAATCAGACGCACCGACATACGGCATGCCATAGCCACACCCTCACGGGTGATCGTAATTTTCCAGACACGGACGAGCACCTCACCCGGCGTAAATAAGATGTTAAACACCATCGTAATCGCGAGCAGCACAAAAATTGATTTCAGACCCTTCGTGATAAATTTGAACGGTACCTTCGACAGTTTAATCATCACCGCAAGGAATACGGTTCCAAGCAGATAGCCCCAATTGTGGAACAAAAAGAGGGAAACGACATAAACGATCGTTCCTACAAATTTCACACGCGGGTCAAGCCGGTGCAGAATGGAATCTGCCGGGTAATACTGTCCCAGAGTAATATCTCTTAACATACTTCTGCTCCTTTTTTCCCGTTTTTCTTCTGACTTTCCAGTGCCGCAAGAATCGTATCGCGTGCCTCCTCAACCGTCGTCGCCGTTACGTCCACGTCCATGCCGTGTTCCTTTAGCGCATGCATAATATACGTCATCTGCGGCGCCGCAAGACCGATTTTCTCGAGCTCTTTATAGTGAGCGAAGACTTTCTTCGGTGTATCGTCAAACGCCACATGACCGTGGTTCATGACAATAATCCGCTCTACATATTTTGCAATATCCTCCATGCTGTGCGATACGAGCACAACCGAAATGCCGCGCGTCTTATGCAGCAATGCAAGCTGATCGAGGATTTCATCGCGTCCCTTCGGATCAAGGCCCGCCGTCGGCTCGTCAAGCACCAGAAAATCCGGGTTCATGGCAAGCACACCGGCAATCGCAACACGACGTTTCTGACCTCCGGAGAGTTCAAACGGCGATTTTTCATACATTTCCTTTGGAAATCCGACATGATCCAACGCCTCTTCCGCCCGTTTTCTGCATTCCTCCGGTGAAAGTCCCTGATTTTTCGGTCCGAAGCAGACATCTGTGATCACATCCGTCTCAAAAAGCTGATGCTCCGGGTACTGAAAAACCAGTCCTACATGGCTTCGGAGCTCTCTTAGCGGATATCCTTCTTTCCAGATATCCTCTCCGTTATACAGCACCCGTCCGGCAGTCGGTCGGATCAGACCGTTCAAATGCTGCACAAGCGTCGATTTTCCGCTTCCCGTATGGCCGATAATCCCAACAAACTGGCCATTCGGAATTTCAAGATTGATATGCTCCAGGGCGTGCATTTCATATGCCGTTCCCGGGCTGTATGTGTACGTTACATCTTCAAGTTTCAATGACATAATGCATTCACCAGTTCTTCAATGGTCAAAATTCCCTCCGGGAGATCTACACCATTTTTTCTCAATTCATAAGCCAACAGTGTCACTTGGGGTACATCGAGACGGAGTTCTTTTAATTTCTCCACTTCGGAAAAAATCTCCCTTGGTGTCCCCTGCATTACCAGCTTACCGTTGTCCATAACGAACACACGGTCCGCAAAAACAACCTCTTCCATGTAATGCGTAATCAGAATAACCGTAACGCCCTCTTCTTCATTCAGCTTACGCACAGCGCGAAGAACCTCTTTTCGTCCGTTCGGATCCAGCATCGCGGTTGGTTCATCGAGGACGATACACTCCGGCTGCATAGCCATCACTCCGGCAATTGCAACCCTCTGTTTCTGACCTCCCGAGAGCTTATTCGGAGAGTGGGCCCGGTATGAAATCATCCCAGTCGCCGTAAGGCTCTCCTCCACCCGTTTCCAGATTTCATCGGTCGGGACACCCAGATTTTCCGGTCCAAAGCCGACATCCTCTTCCACCACATTTCCGATGATCTGGTTATCCGGGTTCTGGAATACCATACCGGCTTTCTGGCGGATCTTCCAGACATCCTCCTCATCTGTCGTCTTCATATCGTCCACCCACATGGTGCCTTCTGTAGGCACCAGCAGAGCGTTGATATGTTTCGCAAGCGTTGATTTTCCGCTTCCGTTATGCCCGAGCACCGCAATAAACTGACCTTTCTGGATTTCCAGACTGACGTCCTCGATCGCTTTTGTTACTTCCGGCTCCTGTCCTTCCTCCTCGTAACGGAGGTATTCATACCCAAGGCCTGCCGCACGTATCATACCCATGACATTATTCCCCGCTTTCTTCTGCATCCGAGCGGATTTCATCAATCAGATTCCAGATCTCCTCGCGTCCCTGTTTTGTCTCTGCTGAAAACGGAATCACAATCGTATCTTTCTCAACCTCCAGCGTCTCGCGGATCAGCTTGATCTGCTTCTGAAGCTGACTGCGCTTGATCTTGTCCAGCTTCGTCGCAATGATGATCGGCTGATAGCCGTTTCGAAGAATCCAGTCGTACATGATGCGATCGTTGTTGGACGGTGCATGACGGATATCAATCAGAAGAAATACTGCGTGCAGCATTTTTGACTGATGCAGATAATCCTCGATCAGCTTGCCCCATTTTGCTTTAACCTCCTCGGAGGCTCTCGCAAAACCGTATCCCGGCAGATCCACCAGATACATTTCCTCATTGATGTGGTAGTAGTTGATCGTCTGTGTTTTTCCCGGCTGCGCACTGGTACGCGCCAGTGATTTCCGATTCATCAGGGCATTGATGAGAGAAGATTTTCCAACATTGGATTTTCCCGCAAATGCCACTTCCACCTGACCGGTATCCGGCAGTTTACTGGTGATTCCGCAGACGTGCTGCAGCTCTACCTGTTTAATTACCATACTTTTCTTCTCCTGTTTTTTGCATCTTCTGGCCTTACTTCTTTTCCACAAGTGCCAGTTTTAATACCTGTTCCATGCTGCCGACAAATTCGATCTGCAGTCCGTCTGTGATCTCCGCATCCAGTTCTCTTACATCCGGCTCATTTTTCTCCGGAACGAGAACCATATGGATACCGGCTTTCTTTGCCGCCAGCAGCTTCTCTTTTAAGCCGCCGATCGGAAGCACACGGCCGCGGAGCGTAATCTCTCCGGTCATCGCAACGTCTGCTTTTACCGGAACCTTTGTGATCGCGGAAACCATCGCCGTCGCCATCGTAATACCGGCAGACGGGCCATCTTTTGGAACGGCCCCCTCCGGAATGTGAATGTGGATGTCGTGTTTCTCGAAAAATTCTTTCGGAATCTCATACTGCTCTGCCACGGAACGAATAAAGCTGATGCCCGCCTGCGCAGACTCCTTCATCACATCGCCGAGCTGGCCGGTCAGCAGAAACTCTCCTTTTCCCGGCATCACATTGACCTCGATCTGCAGCGTATCGCCGCCGACTGCCGTCCAGGCAAGACCGCGCACAATACCAATCTCCGGTTTTTCGTTGGCCGGCTGGAACTCATACCTCTCTTTTCCGAGGAACTCTTCCAGGTTTTTTTTCGTCACAACAACCTCTTTTACCTGTTCCTCGAGAATCTTTCTCGCGCTCTTTCTGCAGATTCTGCCGATCTGGCGCTCCAGGGAGCGGACACCGGCCTCTCTGGTGTAGCCGCTGATCACTTCCATCAGCGCCTCATCCTCGATCACAAGCTGTGCTTCTTTCAGACCGTTCGCCTTCTTCTGCTTCGGAACGAGATGTTCTTTTGCGATATGGAACTTCTCGTTTTCCGTATAGCTTGAAATTTCAATCACTTCCATACGGTCCAGCAACGGACGCGGAATGTTCTGAATATCATTTGCGGTTGCAATAAAGAGCACCTCCGAAAGGTCGATCGGAAGCTCTACGTAATGATCGGCAAATTTATTATTCTGCTCGGAATCGAGGACCTCAAGAAGTGCGGAAGAGGTATCTCCCTTGTAATCTGCACTTACTTTGTCGATCTCGTCGAGCAGCATCAACGGATTTTTCACCTTCGCCTGATGGAGTCCCGCCGCAATGCGTCCCGGCATCGCGCCGATGTAGGTTCTTCTGTGGCCGCGGATCTCCGCCTCATCCCGCACACCGCCGAGACAGATGCGGACGTATTTTTTATTCAGGGCTCGCGCCACGCTTCTCGCAATCGAGGTCTTACCGGTTCCCGGAGGGCCTGCCAGGCAGAGAATCGGGCTCTCGCCTTTCTTCGTCAGGGTGCGTACGGCCAGGAATTCGAGGATTCTCTCTTTTACTTTCGAAAGACCGTAGTGATCTTCCTCCAGAATCTCGCGTGCTCTTGCCAGATCTTGATTGTCACGGGATGCCTTATCCCACGGAAGCCCCAGCAGTGTCTCGATATAGCCGCGGATCACGCCTGCCTCGGACGGATTGTTGGCCGAATTTTCCAGACGGTGGATCTCCTCGGAAATCCGCTCTTTTACCTCTTTGGAGGCTTTGAGCTTCTCAAGCTGCTTCTTATAATTTTCAATCTCGGTCCGGGAATTGTCCTCGCCGAGTTCCTCGCGGATGACTTTAAGCTGCTCGCGCAGAATATAATCACGCTGGTTCTTATCGATCCGCTCTTTGATTTTTCCCTGAATCTCCGAACGGATCTCCTGAATCTGAATCTCGTTGGCGATCATGACGCAGAGCGTATCATACCGCTCGGAAAGCTCCACAGCCTCCAGCAGTTTCTGGCGGTTTACGTAGTCGAGGGGCAGATTCATGCAGATCTGGTCCACCAGCTTTCCAACTTCTTCGGTTCCGAGGATCTGGCCTGCCAGTTCCTTGCTGACTTTCTGCGTCTGCTCGCAGTAGACGGCAAACAGCTCTTTTAAGTTGCGCAGCATTGCCTCCTGCTCGATATCGGAAAACTGCATTTCGTCCGAGCCGGTAAACAGCGCCACCTCGGCGCGGAGATACTCGCTCTCCTCTTCCTCGAAGTTCAGCAGTTCTGCGCGTCTTTCTGCTTCTACGAGAATCCGAAGAACATCCTTTGGCATTCTCACAACCTGTTTGATGACCGCAATTGTTCCAATTTTATACACATCAAGCAGACCCGGTACTTCCGTATCCGGGTCTTTCTGTGTAATCAGGAAAATTTTCTGGTCACCCAGCATTGCCTCCTCGACCGCACGGACCGATTTAGGTCTGCTGATATCAAAATGTACAATCATATCCGGCAAAATCGTTGTTCCACGCAGCGCAATCGCCGGTAATACTTTTGTCACTTCTTCCATTTAAGTTTCCTCCTGCGTTTTTCAGGCGGTTTCCGGTCTTCCGGATCTTCTTCCCATATTCCGCCGTGGAACAGGGGCCGGTTCGCCGTGAATAATCTCCGGCTCCGCCTTCTTTTCTACAGCGTCCTTGGTGATGACGCATTCTTTTGTCGTATTGTCCGACGGGATCTCATACATCAGATCCATCATCGTATCTTCCATGATTGCGCGGAGACCTCTGGCGCCTGTTTTCCGCTCCAGGGATTTCTTTGCAATCGCTTCGAGTGCATCTTCTTTAAAGTCAAGCTGTACGCCGTCCAGCTCAAACAGCTTCTTGTACTGTTTGACCAGAGAATTCTTCGGCTCAACCAGAATCTTCATCAGGGCCGTCTCATCCAGAGAATTTAACGTAACGACAATCGGCACACGTCCGACAAACTCCGGAATCAGGCCGAACTTGGTCAGATCCTGCGGCATGACCTGACGGAGCAGATCTCCGACATTCTCATCTTTTGCATGGCCGATCGGATTGTTGAATCCGATGGATTTCGTATCCTGTCTCGTCTCGATGATCTTCTCGAGTCCTTCGAATGCACCGCCGCAGATAAAGAGGATATTCGTCGTATCAATCTGAATAAACTCCTGATGCGGATGCTTTCTTCCGCCCTGCGGCGGAACGGAAGCTACAGTTCCCTCCAGGATTTTCAGCAGTGCCTGCTGTACACCCTCGCCGGAAACATCTCGTGTGATCGAAGCGTTTTCGGATTTTCTTGTGATTTTATCGATCTCATCGATGTAGATGATGCCGTGCTCAGCGCGCTCGATATCATAGTCTGCTGCCTGAATGAGGCGGAGCAGAATGTTTTCTACGTCCTCGCCGACATAACCTGCCTCGGTGAGTGCCGTTGCGTCTGCAATTGCAAACGGAACGTTGATCAGTTTGGCCAGTGTCTGTGCCAGATACGTTTTTCCGGAACCGGTCGGTCCGAGCATCAGAATGTTGCTCTTCTGCAGTTCGATGTCGGAGGATGCACCGGAAAGCACTCGTTTGTAATGGTTGTAAACAGCAACGGAGAGCACTTTTTTCGCCTCATCCTGTCCGATTACGTAGTCATCCAGAAATGCTTTGATTTCCTTTGGTTTGATCAGGTTGATCTCGTCGGTATCCTGCTCGCCGTACAGATCCTCAAATTCTTCCTGAATGATCTCCGAGCAGATTGCCACGCAGTCATCACAGATGTATGCCCCGTCCGGGCCTGCGATCAGCTTGCGTACCTGGTCTTCTGTCTTTCCGCAGAAAGAGCAGCGGATCTTGGTATCATTCCCTTTTATAGCCATCGTTTTCTTCCTTTCAACATATTACAACTAAACCTTATCGCCGGATAAGGCAAAAGGTGCCACAAAAGCCTCATTGCCGGAACTACGCTTTTGGACACCTTTCCTCTCTTATCGGTTCGTAATTACATTATCAATCAGACCGTATGCTTTTGCTTCCTCTGCGGACATGTAGTTGTCACGCTCGGTATCGATCTCAATCTGTTCCAGCGGTTTTCCTGTATTTGCCGCCAGAATTTCATTTAATTTCCGTTTGGTTTTCAGAATCTGTTCTGCAACGATTTTGATCTCGGTTGCCTGACCCTGTGCACCGCCGGATGGCTGATGAATCATGATTTCAGAGTTTGGCAGAGCCATTCTCTTTCCTTTGGTACCGCCGGCAAGAAGGAATGCTCCCATGCTGGCAGCCATACCGATACAGATCGTGGATACATCACATTTGATGTACTGCATCGTATCGTAGATAGCAAGTCCTGCGCTTACAGAACCTCCCGGACTGTTGATATACATGTGGATATCTTTTCCCGGATCTTCAGACTCCAGGAACAGAAGCTGTGCAACGATCAGGTTTGCCGATACGTCAGTGACTTCCTCTCCCAGAAAAATAATACGGTCGTTCAGCAGTCTTGAATAAATATCGTAACTTCTCTCTCCCCTGCTTGTCTGCTCGATGACATAAGGTACAAAACTCATTCAATTGCCTCTCTTTCCGAGGTCTTACGCCTCTTTTGCGCTGTCGGCCATGAGAGTTACTGCTTCCTGAACAGCGAGATCTTTCTTCATCTGCTCTTTCTCATATTCGCCAACGAGCTCTTTGAATTTATCCAGCTCCATTTTATACATTTCAGCCATTTTAGCCAGCTCTTCGTCCAGCTTCTCATCGCTGATCTGGATGTTCTCTGCTTCTGCAACTTTCTCAAGTACCAGTCTGCTCTCGATTCTCTTAACAGCCTGCGGTTTCATCTGCTCTTTTAAGGAATCAACGGTAGCGCCTGTAAACTGCATGTACTGCTCCATGGACAGACCCTGGGACTGGATTCTTCTTGCGAAATCGTCAACCATGTTCTCTACCTGCGTATCGATCATAGCTTCCGGAATCTCCATTGTTGCGTTCTCTACTGCTTTATCTACGACAGCGTTCTCTTTTTCTGTCTTAGCCTGCTCTTCTTTTTTCTTGGTCAGGTTGTCTTTGATTTCTTTTTTGTACTCATCCAGAGTATCGAACTCGGAAACGTCTTTTGCGAAGTCGTCATCAAGTGCCGGAAGCTCTTTTGCTTCGATTTTGTGGATGGTGCATTTGAATACTGCTGCTTTTCCAGCAAGCTCTTCTGCCTGATAATCCTCTGGGAAAGTAACGTTTACTTCCTTCTCCTCTTCCAGAGCTGCGCCAACGAGCTGCTCTTCGAATCCCGGAATGAAGGAATGGGAGCCAAGGGTCAGCGGATAATCTTTTCCAGCGCCGCCGTCGAACGGAACGCCGTCTACAGAACCTTCGAAGTCAAGTGTAACGGTATCTCCGTCTGCTGCCGGACGATCCTCTACATTGATGGTTCTTGCATTTTTCTCCTGTTCTTTTTTCAGCTCAGCTTCTACTTCTTCATCTGTAACGGTTGTGTCAGCTTTTGCTACTTCCAGACCTTTGTACTCGCCAAGGGTAACTTCCGGTTTTACTGCTACAGTTGCGGTAAAGATGAAAGCTTTGCCTTTTTCGATCTGCTCTACGTTGATCTCCGGACGGGATACGATGTCCAGTTTGCTCTCTTCTGCTGCTTTGGAATACTCTTCCGGAACAAGGCTGTTTACAGCATCCTCATAGAATACTGCCGGGCCATACATTTTTTCTACCATAGCTCTCGGAACTTTTCCGTTACGGAAGCCCGGAACGCTGATGTTCTTTTTCTGTTTCTGGTAAGCTTTCTCCAGTGCTTTCTCTAATTCTTCAGCCGGAACCTCAATGGTAAGTTTGGCCATATTCTTTTCTAAATTTTCGACCTGTACACTCATTTTATCAATTTCCTCCTTGATTTATCTGAAAAGCGGCAGAAAACCTGCACACCTCTCCATTCTACAGTCATTTATCGAGTATAGCATACTCTTTTCAAAAACGCCAGTGATTTTTTTATATTTCTGTGGTTTTTAGGCTTTTTTTTAGCAATGAAATACGATTTTTTCCGCCATTTCTTTTGCTTTGTCCTCTCCCTGCAGAACACGGATCAGCTCCAGTGCGAAGTCAGTGGCTGCTCCCATGCCGCGGCCGGTGGTCACATTTTTGTCGGTGACTGCCGGTACATCGAGTACGTTTGCGCCTGCCAGCTTTTCTTCAAATCCCGGGAAGCAGACAGCGTTTTTATCTTTTAAGATGCCCATCACACCAAGGATGCTCGGCGCTGCGCAGATGGCTGCCAGTTTCTTTCCCTGATCGTCATAGGAACGGATCAGCGCTGCGAGCGTCTCGTTTCCGGCCAGATTTAATGTACCCGGCATTCCGCCCGGAAGTACCAGCATGTCTCCGTCATCAAACTCTCCCTCTTCGATGGTTTCATCTGCAAGAATGGTGATTTTGTGGGATCCTGTTACTTCTTTTCTTCCCATAATAGAAACGGTGCATACGTCTTCTCCGGCTCTGCGCAGCAGATCCACCGGGGTCAGTGCCTCAATCTCTTCACATCCGTCTGCCAGAAATACATAAATCTTTGCCATGGTTTTGTCCTCCTGTGTTGTATGATCAGTCTCGTGTGTTTTGTCACGTGATATTCTCTGCTTTTCTTTGTAACAAACCGCCGCTATTATACCACATTTTTCCGCAGAATGCTTGCATTTCATAAAAATTTCAGGACTTTTTTCGCAAAAAGCCGGATTTCGCTTAACATCACGGGAAAAGCATGGTAAACTCTTGAAAAAAGCAGTGATGCAATCACGAGAAGGAGTCTCTTTTATGGAAATCGAACGCAAATACCTTCTGGATCAGCTTCCGGAAAATCTTACAAGCTATCCATGTAAAAAAATCGAGCAGGGCTATCTTTCCACCGAACCGGTTGTCCGCATCCGCCGCTCTGACGACGAATATTATCTGACCTACAAGTCAAAAGGGCTGATGGTGCGTGAAGAGTATAATCTTCCGCTCACAAAGGAATCCTACCTGCATCTGCGGGAAAAGGCAGACGGCGTTCTCATCTCAAAAACACGCTATCTGCTGCCGCTTACCGGAACAGATCTGACGATCGAGCTCGATGTCTTTGATGCGCCGTATGAAGGCCTTTACCTCGCAGAGGTGGAGTTTCCGGACGAAGCATCCGCAAACGCCTTTGTTCCTCCGGTATGGTTTGGAAAGGATGTAACCTATTCTTCCGATTATCACAACAGTACGCTCAGTAAAGGAAAAAAACTATAAATTACCAGAAAAAATCCCGGTGCCTTTTCCACGGCTGCCGGGATTTTTCCGCTCGTTTGTTTTTTTACTCTTTTTTGTGCTTGCTTTTTGCTTGTTTTGGTTTGTTTTTTTGTGCATACATTCTTTATTTTTGCTGCTTTCACATTAGCGTCATTCTGTCAAAGCGGCGGTGCTGCTCCTTCTAATCCACTCCCTTTGATTTCCGGATGCAGGCTCGTGTTGCATCAATAACAGCACTTCTCAGTTTCTCCCGCTCCAGTACGGCAACCGCTTCGATGGTGGTTCCGCCTGGCGAGCAGACCATGTCTTTTAATTCTCCCGGGTGCATTCCTGTCTCGAGAAGCATTTTGGCGCTTCCAAGGACAGACTGTGCAGCAAATTCATATGCCTGTTTTCTCGGCATTCCTTCGGCTACGGCCGCATCTGCAAGAGCCTCCAGGAAAAGAAATACGTACGCCGGCGAGCTTCCGCTGACACCTGTGACGGTATCCATCAGATACTCCGGAACAACTTCTGCGCGGCCAAAGCTTTTCAGGAGGGTTAAAACGAGCTGCAGCTCTTCCTCCGTCACGAGATCATTGGCACAGACGCCGGTCATTCCTTCTCCGACGAGTGCTGGTGTGTTTGGCATAGTGCGAATTAACTTTGTTGGTTTTCCGATTTCTGTACCCAGCCATTGTAAAGACTTACCGGGAAGAATCGATACGATAATCTTCTCGGGTGAGATGAAGTTTTTGACGAGGTTTATTATATTTTTTATTTGGTTTGGCTTTACTGCCAGGAATACAAGATCGGATCCGGCTACGACCGCTTCGTTCTCCATAGTCGCCTGGACTCCAAACTGGTTGGTCAAGCGTTCCACACTTTTCTCCGTGCGGACCGATACCAGAATGTCATCTGCAGATACAACTCCTTTTTGGATCATTCCGCCAATCATGGCACTCGCCATGTTGCCGCCGCCGATAAAACCTACTTTCATGTCTGTTCGCCTCCGTATGCCTGTGTTGTAAAAAATATATGCGACACCCATAGTATGCAACAAAATTTACTTTTTTGCAATACTTTTTCTCTATTTTTCTTCTTTTCTTTTACAATTTTCTTTATTTTTTTCGAATGAAATGTCGCTGTTTGTCGACGAATGTCGAAAAGTGTCTTTTTCTGTCTTTTTTTGCTTTTCTATTCCGCCGGAATCAGCCTTTGGCGGCGGCCTCTTCGGCGTATTTTGTTGTCACGAGTGTCTTGTACGGTGCCTTTTTCTCCAGCTCTCCCGCCTGCTCCAGAATTTCCTGCAGAAGATCAAAACTTTCTTCCTCAAAGATCAGATTTTCTTTCCACGTATCCTGCTCATAGTAGCGGCGCACGATCGCGGTGATGGTTTCCAGCTCGGTTTCTGCAAACTGCGGCGCAATCACTTCTGCAATCTCCTCCGGTGTGTGCGTCTGCACGAAGTCCATTCCCTTCTGCAGTGCCTTCGTGAATTTTTCTACGGTTGCGCCGTGCATTTTCAGATAACTCTGTTTGACGCTGTACGACGTATACGGCACATACCCGGATTCCGTTCCGACCGATGCCACGACATAGCCGTCGCCCTTCTGCTCGAGCAGTGTCGCGGACGGTTCAAATTCAATCGTATAATCCCCCTGTCCGCCGGAGAACGCGGCAGCTGTGGAACCAAAATCGATGCTCTGGTTGATGTTTACGTCTTTTTTATCAATCCCTTTCTGCGCCAGAACATACTCAAAGACCATTTCCGGCATACCGCCTTTTCTTCCCCCTAATACCTCTTTGTTTTTCAATTTTTCCCAGGTAAACGAATTGTCTTTCTCTCTTCCCACAACAAAGTTTCCCGCCCGCTGCGTCAGCTGCGCGAAGTTCACAACCGGGTCTGCGGTTCCCTCGAGGTACGCGTAGACGGTTGCCTCCGCCCCCATAAACCCGATATCCGCCTCGCCGGAAATCATCGCCGTCAGCACTTTATCTGCACCAAATCCTGTTATCAGCGTCAGATCAATGCCCTCGTCCGCGAAATACCCCTCCTCAATTGCCACGTACTGCGGGGCGTAAAAAATGGAGTGGGCAACCTCATTTAATGTCACCTGCTCCACTTTTTCTTTTGTCTCATCTTTTGCCCCGCATCCCGCCAGCGTCACTACCGCCATTGCCAGTACAAGCGCACCTGTCAGCCATTTTCTTTTCATCAACAGATTCTCCTGTTTTTTCATTCTAACCTTAGAATATGATTTCCCGGTAAAAATGCGTGCAAAAAACGAAGGAGAAACGTTCGAATTTCGTTTCTTATTTCTTCTCTTGTTTTTCTTTTGCCTTCTGTTCTTCTTTCGTCCGGATTTTGTCTTCGTACATTTTCTTTTCATTCTACAATCTACCTTATCGCTCCGTCAACACATTTAGGCTTCCTTTTCCGAAATTTTCTATTTTGAAAAACAAATTGAGGATCTCCGCAAAATTTGTTATAGTAAGGATAATTCAAACAGTTACAAAGGAGGCTATTATGAAAATAAAATCAGTTGCTGTTCTGGGCGCCGGAGCGGTTGGGTCTTATGTGATCTGGGGGCTTTCGGAGAAAAAGGACATCCGGCTTGGCGTTATCGCGTCCGGGGAACGGGCGAAGCGTCTGAAAAACAAAGGATGCAAAATTAACGATACGGTTTATCACCCGGAGGTATGGACACCGGAAGAGGCACACGGCGTGGATTTTCTGATCGTCTCGCTCAAATACGGCGCACTGCCGGGGGCTCTTGACGATATTACTGCCGTTACCGGCGAGAATACTGTGATCATGAGTCTGATGAACGGCGTGGACAGCGAGGAGATCATCGCGGAAAAAGCCGGTGCGGAGCATCTGCTTCATGCTGTTATCAAAGTAGCTTCTCATAAAGAGAATGACGGCTACGTTTTCAACCCTGAGGCGACGCTCGGCATCATTTTCGGCGAAGTTTCGGCGCCGTACGACAGTGAGCGTGTGCAGGCTGTTCTGGATCTGTTCTCCGGCACAGGGCTGCATTACCGGGCAACCGATTGTATTTTAGAGGAAATATGGAGCAAATTCCGGCTGAATGTCTGCAATAACCTGCCGCAGGCTATTCTCGGTGCCGGGGTCGGCTGCTACCGCGACAGTGTGCATATGAAGGCGATCAGCGACGGACTCCGCGCAGAACTGATGGCGATTGCGGAGGCAAAGGGAATTGATATCAACAAGGCGGATGTCTCCTCGGGACGCGGAAGTGCGGTTCCGCCGACGGCGCGCTACTCGACGCTCCAGGATCTCGATGCGGGACGCCATACGGAAATTGATATGTTCTCGGGTGCGCTGATCCGCATGGGAAAAGAGCTGGGAATTCCAACGCCTTACAATGAATTTACGTACCATATGATCAAAGCACTGGAAGAGAAAAACGACGGACGGTTTGACTACAGCGGAAGCGAAGAACCGCTCTGGGCGAAATAGATACGATAGGAGAATCTCACGATGAAAGAAATCAAATGGGCTGTACTCGGATGCGGTGTGATTGCAAATGAAATGGCGGTCGCACTGCAGAAAAACGGAAAGAATATTTACGCGGTCGGCAACCGGACCCATGAGAAGGCGGCTGCTTTTGCGGAGAAATATGGAATTGGAAAAGTTTACGATGATTTCCATGAGATGTTTACCGATCCGGAGGTCGATGTCATTTATATCACGACGCCGCACAACACGCATCTTGGCTTTATGAAAGAGGCGATTGCCAATGGAAAACACATTCTCGTTGAGAAATCGATTACACTGAACAGTGACGAGCTCGACGAGGCCATAGCGCTTGCGAAAGAAAAAGGTGTCATCATCGGAGAGGCAATGACGATTTACCATATGCCGATCTACAAAGAGCTGAAAAAATTTCTCGACTCCGGCCGTCTCGGCAGAGTCAATCTGATCACGATGAACTTCGGCAGTTTCAAAGAGTACAACATGAAGAACCGCTTCTTCAACCGGAATCTCGCAGGCGGCGCGATGCTTGATATCGGCGTATACGCACTCTCCTTCATCCGCTGGTTCTTCGACTCCAAGCCGGATCAGCTCCTTTCCCAGGTAAAGCCCGCTCCGACCGGTGTGGACGAGCAGGCCGGCCTCCTTCTCACCAATCAGGAAGGACAGATGGCAAGTGTGATGCTCTCTCTCCACTCCAAACAGCCGAAACGCGGCATGGTTTCCTGTGAGAACGGATTTATCGAGATCATGGAGTACCCGCGTGCCTGGGAAGCAAAAATCACAGACGCTTCCACTGGCGAATCCAAAATCATCAAAGCCGGTGACAACGCCGATGCACTCGCCTATGAGCTCGCCGACATGGAACGCGCCATCAATGGAGATGTATCTGCCATGCACCTCGACTACACGAAGGACGTCATGGATCTGATGACCTCCTTCCGCAGAACCTGGGGCTATACGTACCCGGAGGAAGAAAAATAAGATTCGTACATCAAAAGCCCCTGCCCGGCACACATCAGATGCCGGGCAGGGGCACTTCTTTTCACCTGCAATACTCTGCAATTTTCTTTTTCAGTAATTCCGCATTAATCGGCTTTGCGATATGCACGTTCATGAGGATCAGGTCGAAGGTGTATTCCGGGCTGTCCTGGTAGAGTTCAAGCTTCTTTGTTCTTCCATCGTTTCACCCGTCTTCCACGCATATTTTATACTTCATTTTACGCTGATATTATTTTCTCTGTCAACCCAAATAACATTACATTTCCAATATTTTGCATGTCTTTTTTATTTTTCTGAAATTTTTTTAAATCTTCCGTTTTTCTCTTGCACAATTGTTTTTATACGTATATAATTGTCTGCAGAAAGCAAAGGGGAGCTCGCGTGCGAAGCGGGCTGAGAGTAGGATGCATCTCCTAGACCCTGAACCTGATTTGGGTAATGCCAACGTAGGGAGATACGATATGCACATTTTCTGCAGATATACCTCCACGTATATCTGCTTTTTTAATCTCTATGAACACATCATCAACAGGTTCTTCCAGTATCACAAGGGAATTTGCTTCTGCAAAAATACTCACACAGGAGGAACAAAAAATTATGTTAGGCACTTGTCTTGACAATGTCAGAAAAACAACCCCTCTCGTACACAACATCACAAATTACGTTACGGTAAACGATGTCGCCAATATTCTGCTGGCATGCGGCGCAAGCCCGATCATGTCCGATGAACCGGAGGATGTCGAGGATATCACCTCCATCTGCGGCGGTCTGAACATCAACATCGGAACGCTGCACAGAACGAGCATCGACGGCATGTACCGTGCCGGTGCAAAAGCAGCTTCGCTCGGCCACAAAATCCTGCTCGATCCAGTCGGCGCAGGCGCAAGCCACTTACGTACTTCGACCGCAGTCGGACTGATGGAAAAAATCCCGTTCACCGTCATCCGCGGAAATATTTCCGAAATCAAAACACTGGCACTCGGAAGCGGAACGACAAAGGGTGTTGACGCAGACGTTGCCGATAAAGTAACAGACGAAAACCTCGACAGCGCCGTTGCTTTTGCAAAAAACTTTGCGAAAGACCACAACTGTGTTGTCGCCATCACAGGAGCGATCGACCTCGTTGCCGATGCTGACACCTGCTACGTGATCCGCAACGGACGCGCCGAGATGGGAAGCATCACCGGAACAGGCTGCCAGCTCTCCGGCATGATGACCGCTTACCTCGTTGCCAACCCGGACGAGCCGTTAAAAGCCGCTGCTGCCGCTGTCTGCGCGATGGGACTTGCCGGCGAGATCGGCTGGAGCCATATGAAACCGGAAGACGGCAACTCCACCTACCGGAACCGCATCATCGACGCCATCTACCACATGGACGGCGAGACGCTGGAGAAAGGTGCAAAGTATGAAGTGCGATAAAAAAGGCCTGCTTTTATATGCTGTGACAGACCGCAGCTGGCTGAACGGCGAGACACTGTACAGCCAGGTGGAAAAGGCTCTGCAGGGCGGCGCAACGTTTATCCAGCTCCGCGAAAAAAATCTTGACCAGGATCACTTTATGGAAGAGGCACTGGAACTGAAAAAACTCTGTGCCGCATACCATGTTCCTTTCGTCATCAACGATAACGTGGAAATCGCAGCTAAGATGGATGCGGACGGCGTTCATGTCGGCCAGAGCGATATGGAGGCCGGCGATGTCCGTGCAAAGCTTGGCCCGGACAAGATCATCGGCGTTTCGGCGCAGACCGTGGAACAGGCCATTCTCGCCGAGCAGCGCGGGGCAGATTACCTCGGCGTCGGCGCGGTCTTCCACACCGGTTCCAAGGCGGATGCGGAGGATGTCAGCCACGAAACGCTGACTGCTATCTGCAATGCCGTTAAAATCCCTGTCATCGCCATCGGCGGCATCACACGCGATAACGTGACGGAGCTTTCCGGCAGCGGCATCTGCGGCATCGCCGTCATCAGTGCCATTTTTGCACAGAAAGACATTGTTTCCGCAACGAAGGATCTGAAAGAACAGACTCTGCGCATGCTGGAAAACAAATAATTTTACGTAACCATTCATCCTCACACCAGGCGGCAGACTGGGGGCACCACTTTCTTTGTCGCCTGTCCAAAAAGAAAAGTAATGCAAAGGAGTAATTCTCATGGACGCGAAAAACATGAAAACAGCATTAACAATCGCTGGAAGTGATTCCAGCGGAGGCGCCGGCATTCAGGCAGACATCAAAACCATGATCACAAACGGAGTTTACGCCATGTCGGCAATTACCGCACTCACCGCCCAGAACACCACCGGAGTTTCCGGTATTTTCGATGTAACACCGGAGTTTCTGGCCGCACAGCTTGACGCCGTCTTTACGGACATCTTCCCGGACGCCGTCAAAATCGGTATGGTATCCTCCCCGGCACTGATCGAAGTCATCTCCGAACGGCTTCGCTTCTACCAGGCCAAACACATCGTTGTGGACCCGGTCCTCGTCGCTACAAGCGGCTCCGCGCTCGCTTCGGGCGGCGTGCCTGACCTGATGAAAAAACTGCTCTTTCCTCTGGCTGAAGTCATCACACCGAATATCCCAGAGGGAGAAGTTCTCTCCGGCATCAAAATCCAGTCGGAAAGCGATATGGAACGCGCCGCAAAAGAGATCGGGGATTCCTGCGGCTGTGCCGTTCTGTTAAAGGGCGGCCACAGTATCAATGATGCCAACGATCTTTTATATCACAACAGCACATTTACCTGGTTCACCGGAAAACGCATCGACAATCCGAACACACACGGCACCGGCTGTACACTCTCCAGCGCCATCGCATCGGGGCTCGCAAAGGGGCTTTCCCTTCCGGATGCCATTTCCGCCGCAAAAGAGTATATTTCGGGCGCACTCGCGAGCATGATGGATCTCGGCCACGGCTCGGGACCGCTGAACCACGCTTACCGGATCTGATTTTGAAAATAAAGGAGAACAACAAATGGAACGCAATTACGCAACACAGATGGACGCCGCACGCCGCGGCATTGTAACACCGGAGTTGAAAAAAGTCGCAGAAAAAGAGTATATGGCCGTGGAAGACCTGATGCCGCTCGTTGCCAGCGGAAAGGTTGCCATTCCGGCCAATAAGCTGCACACCTGCATCGACCCGGAGGGCATCGGCTCGATGCTGCGCACGAAAATCAATGTAAATCTCGGTGTTTCGAAAGACTGTAAAGATTACGATGTGGAGATGCAGAAGGTACTCTCCGCGGTCAATATGGGCGCAGAAGCCATCATGGACCTGTCGAGCCACGGCAATACGCAGCCGTTCCGGCGGAAACTGACCTCCGAATGTCCAGCCATGATCGGCACCGTGCCGGTATATGACAGTGTGATCCATTACCAGAGAGACCTGGATACGCTGACCGCCAAAGATTTTATTGACGTCATCCGCCTCCATGCCGAGGACGGTGTCGATTTCGTCACCCTGCACTGCGGCATCACCAGAAAAACCATCGATCAGATCCGCAAACACAAACGGAAAATGAATATCGTTTCCCGCGGCGGCTCCCTCGTGTTCGCCTGGATGTGCATGACCGGCGAGGAGAATCCGTTCTACGAGTATTACGATGAGATTCTCGATATCTGCCGTGAATACGATGTGACCATTTCTCTCGGCGACGCCTGCCGTCCTGGCTGCCTTGCCGACGCAACGGATGTCTGCCAGATTGAGGAGCTGGTGCGCCTCGGCGAACTCACCAAACGTGCCTGGGAGAAAGACGTTCAGGTTATGGTTGAGGGACCGGGCCACGTTCCGATGGATCAGATTGCGGCCAACATGAAAGTACAGCAGACCATCTGCATGGGCGCTCCGTTCTATGTCCTCGGACCTCTTGTGACCGATATTGCACCGGGCTATGACCACATCACCGCTGCCATCGGAGGCGCAATTGCCGCTATGAACGGCGCTGCTTTCCTGTGCTACGTAACGCCGGCAGAGCATCTGGCTCTTCCGAACCTCGATGACGTAAAGCAGGGCATCATCGCAAGCAAAATCGCCGCACACGCTGCCGACATTGCCAAAGGCGTGCCGCATGCGCGTGATATTGACGACAAGATGGGAGACGCCCGCCGCGTGCTCGATTGGGAAGCACAGTGGGACTGTGCACTGGACCCGGAGACTGCAAAAGCCATCCGTGCTGACCGCTCGCCGGAACAGGAAGATACCTGCTCGATGTGCGGTAAATTCTGTGCCGTGCGAAGCATGAACAAAGCTTTAAACGGCGAACATATCGACATTCTTTAACATCAGTAGACAAGAAGTCACAGTACGCGAAAAGGAACGGTTTTCATTACGAAACCGTTCCTTTTCTGCATTTCCAAAATCTTTTTCTATTTCGCCCATCCTTCGGCGTAACGGACTGCTTTGTGCCATCCGTTCATCTTCTCATCGCGCTCCTCTTTCGAGAGCTCCGGCTCAAATGTACGGTCAATGGCTCCGTTCTGTTTTACCGTCTCCTGATCCGGCCAGTAGCCGACGGCGAGTCCCGCAAGATAAGCTGCTCCCATCGCGGTCGTCTCGATGCAGCACGGCCGCTCCACCGGCGCCTGGCTGATGTCCGCCTGGCACTGCATCAGAAAATTGTTGGCGCTTGCTCCGCCGTCCACACGCAGTGCGGAGAGCTTCATGCCAGAATCTGCCTCCATCGCTTTTAAGACATCATCCACCTGATATGTGATCGACTCTAGCGTTGCGCGGATCACATGGTATTTGTTGACGCCGCGGGTCAGGCCGAGAATGGTTCCTCTCGCATACTGATCCCAGTACGGTGCGCCAAGGCCGGTAAACGCCGGTACGACGTAGCAGCCGTTCGTGTCGTTCACCTTCTGCGCCATGTACTCGGAATCCGCCGAGGACTCGATCAGCTTCATCTCATCGCGCAGCCACTGGATTGCGGCTCCGCCGACAAAAATGGATCCCTCGAGCGCATACGTAATCTTGTCCCCGATACCCCATGCAATCGTGGTAACAAGACCGTGTGTCGAAGAAACCGGCTTTTCTCCCGTGTTCATCAGCAGGAAGCAGCCTGTTCCGTATGTATTTTTCGCTTCGCCCGGCGCATAGCAGGTCTGGCCGAACAGCGCCGCCTGCTGGTCTCCCGCTGCTCCCGCAATCGGAATCGGGCCGCCGAAATATGTGGATGCCGTCTCCCCGTAGACACAACTCGACGGGCGGACTTCCGGCAGCATACAGAGCGGAATGTTCAGCTCTTTTAAGATATCCTCATCCCATTTCAGTGTATGGATATTGAACAGCATTGTACGGGACGCGTTGGTGTAATCGGTGACATGTATCTTTCCCTTTGTCATCTTCCAGATCAGCCACGTCTCCACTGTTCCAAAATAGAGATCGCCTCGCTCCGCCCGCTCGCGCACGCCCGGAACTTCATCTAGAATCCATTTCAGCTTCGTGGCTGAAAAATACGCATCGATCACAAGACCTGTTTTCTCCCGGAAACGGTCAACCAGTCCGCGCTCCATCAGGGAATCGCAGTATTCCGATGTTCTGCGGCACTGCCATACAATTGCATTGTAGACCGGCTCTCCCGTCTTTTTGTCCCAGACGATCGTCGTCTCTCTCTGGTTTGTGATGCCGATTGCCGCGATATCCTCGTAGGACGCGCCCGCTTTCTGCATTGCCTCCACGGCTACACCGAGCATCGTGGACCAGATTTCATTGGCATCGTGCTCCACCCAGCCCGGTTTCGGGAAACGCTGGGTAAACTCCTTCTGCGCAAGGCTTACGATCTGTCCTTTCTGATCAAACAGAATACAGCGGTTGCTCGTTGTGCCGGCATCAAGTGCCATGATGTATTTTCCCACGTTTAAAAATCCTCCTGTCTCACATTTCAAGAAGAGAGCCTGACAGAATCCACTGCCACGCTCTCTTCCTTTTCTTTGTATGTATCGTATCACAGAATTCTTTTTCTGTAAATCAAATCGTGTTTTTCTGCAGCAATTTATGCCGTAATGATCTCCAGCAGCGCACCGCGCAGATCATTTGAAAGTTCCATGCTCTGCAGCTCTGCAGCCAGAATTGCTACCTTTCCGTCTGCTTTGTGAAGAAGATTTGCGATCTGCTCTTTGGTGATGTAGCTGATTTCGGCGTGCAGCAGCAGATCCATCGCACGTGTCATGACATCGTTCTTTGCAATCTCCGTATCTTCCGGCAGACAGATTGTCACGGTATCCTGCGGTTTTACATCTGTTACCGCGATCGTAAGAAGTCCGTCTTTCTCTTTGACTTCTGCATCCGCTTCCACGCCGTTTACAAAGACCTTCGCCTCTTTTGCCGTACTTCCGCCGAATTCTACGCAGTACATTCTGCTTTCCGGAACGAGGCTCTGATTGCCCTCAACCGGTGCAATCGTAAATTTCCGCGCACCCCAGTCGAGCGTCATCGATGTTTTTGCACAGTCATCCTTCTCATATGCCATGGTAGTATTGTCATCCTCGTACAGGGCAAATGTATTGTCCGCGCCCGCATAAACGCGTACCGTCAGCTCATCCGGGTTGGATTCTACATCCAGCGCACTGATCTTCTCTGTCATCGGGATAATCGCACCTGCTTTCGCAAGAACCGGGATCTCCTCGAGCGTACGGTACAGATCCATACTTCTGCCACCCTCGTAAATCATTCCGTTGAAGAAATCAAACCACGTACCTTCCGGCAGCCACACCTTTGTTTTTGCACGCTTCAGCTCCGGAATGCATTTCGTTGTCACCGGTGTTACCATCAGCTCGCTTCCGAAGAAGTACTGATTCGGTGCCTGATTTTTGCCCCAGAAAACCGTCTCCGGGTAATCATAATACATCGGAACAACGATCGGTGTGTCTTCTTTCCATGCACGGTAGTTCATCGTGTACAGATACGGTACGAGTTTATGACGCAAGCGAAGGAAATCATCCATTGTGCTGCGCACTTCCATACTGAAGTTCCAAGGCTCTTTTCCACTGAATGCACTGTTAGAGCTGTGCAGACGGTTGATCGGAGAAAAGACTCCGTACTGATACCATCTTGCTTCAAGCTCATCGTCACGGTAGCCAAGCATATGGCCGCCGATATCATGACTCCACCATCCGTAGCCGATGTTGGAGGCTGTGCTGGTAAAGTATGGCTGGAAATCCAGGGATTCCCAGGTGATGTGGGTGTCTCCGGAAAATCCGACCGGATAGCGGTGGGAGCCCGGTCCTGCATAGCGGGAGAAGGTCATCGGACGTTTTCCGTCTCTTCCACTGTCAAGAAAATGATAGTGATTCAGCATCCACAGCGGATCAAGACCCTCGATCTTGGTACTCTGTCCCTGCTGCCAGTCAATCCACCAGAAATCGACGCCCTCTTTTTCCATCGGATGATGGACTTTTTCGAAATATACATCGACAAATTTCGGATCGGCAATGTCAAAATTGACCGGCTCTTCTTTTTTTGCATCCACTCCCATAGCTTCTGCTACTTCCGGATAGCAGTCCTCATACGCACGAATTCCGTCTGCCGGATGGACATTCAGTGTTGTCTTCATGCCGCGTGCATGGAGTTTTCCAAGAAAACGCTCCGGATCCGGGAAGAGTTTTTTATTCCAGCTATAGCCGGTCCAGCCGCTGCCGTATTTCGGATCCACATCGTCTACACGGTGCCAGTCCATATCGATAACAGCAACCGAGAATGGAACGTTCTCTTTGTCGAAGTCTTCCATCAGTTTCATATAAGATGCTTCACTGTAACGCCAGTAACGGCTCCACCAGTTTCCGAGTGCAAATCTCGGAAGCATCGGAGTTTTGCCGCAAAGGTGATAAAAATCCTTTAATGCCAGGCGGAAATTCCAGCCATAGCCGAAGAAGTACAGATCCTGCACTCCTTTCTTTCTCGGGGTCACCCAACCGTCCTCTGTCATCAGAAGCGACTTCGAATCATCCAGAACAGCGGAACCAAACCAGGACATGATACCAGGTTCCAGTTCGCATGCTCCGTTGACCTGATCAAGCGTACGGGCCGTTCCTCCAAGATCCTGTGTCGGATCTCCGTAATGCCATGCCGGTACAGAACTGATGCCGACTGCCGTTGTTTTGCAGGAAAGTCCGTTTGCAGAGAATGCCTTTTTGTTGTAATTCAGCTGCAGATACTTTGTGCGCAGCTCCAGCTCATCGCCTGTGTCTTTGACGGAAAATTCCACTGCTGGAAAATCACGGTTTACAACCGTCTGGGATGCTGCATCGATAAATTCACCGTCCTCACTGTATTCCAGCCGAAGAAGATGCTCTGTCAGTACTGTGATACGGTATTTATCGCCTTTTATCACATTCTCGGGATTTGCAAGTGGATGTGTCTCCAATTTCAGATATGGTTTCATATTTTGTTTTTCCCTTTCTTATCTTACCAGTTCTTGCCCTATTTTGAGAACGGGAATCTGTGACAAAAGTCCGTTCTGCCTCAGATTCCTCTGCATTTTTTATTTTGTCTCCAGAACAACCGCCTCATACGCGCGCAGTTTTCGTACCCCCGCTGCCGCGCCGTCCTGCGGATAGTTGCTGATCAGTACCTCTGCTCCCGCAAAGGTTTCCGGAACCGTGTATTCCTGCTCCTCTTTTGTAAAATTGCACATCACGAGGAGTTTCTGGTCGCCTAAGGTTCTGGTATATACATACAGTGCCTCGTCCTCCGGATCGAGCAGCTCGTACGTTCCGTAAACCATGATATCCTTCTCTTTCCGGAGATGAATCAGTTTCTTGTAATAATTGTATACAGAATCCGGATCCGCCATCTCATTCTTGGCATTGACGGTCTCGTAATCCGGTCCGACCTTGATCCACGGTGTTCCTGTGGTAAATCCTGCCGAAGCGGTATCATCCCACTGCATCGGAGTTCTTGCATTGTCTCTTCCGCGCAGGTTCAGGTAGCGCATCATGTCGTCCGGCGCTACTTTTCCGGCACCGGTCAGCTCGTGGAACGCGTTGATGCTCTCAATATCGCGGAACTCGGACAGATCGTGGAACGGAACATTCTTCATGCCAAGCTCATCGCCCTGGTATACATACGGGGTACCCTGCATCATATGAAGGCAGGTTGCCAGCATTTTGGCACTTACCACACGGTATTCCGGTGAATCATCGCCGAAACGGGACAGGCAGCGCGGCTGGTCGTGGTTTCCAAGGAAGAGGCTGTTCCATGCCTTGCCCTCAAGCTCCGTCTGCCATGCTGTCATGACGCGTTTGAAATCTTTGAGCGGTACGCGTTTGTCCGTCCATTTGCCGTATGTTCCGCTTGCCAGATCTACCAGCTCGAACTGGAATACCATACTGAGCTCTTTGCCGTCTGCGGATGCATATTTTTCTGCCTCCTCGATCGTGACACCGGCACACTCACCAACCGTCATCAGATCGTATTTGGAGAGGACTTCCCTGTTCATCTCCTGCAGATACTCATGAACGTGCGGTCCGTTTACGCAGCCGGAATCACCGTAGAGTCCGCCCTCCGGAATTTTTCCGTCCGGCAGCCCTTCCGGTTTGGAGATCATGCTGATAACGTCCATCCGGAAACCGTCAATGCCTTTTTCACACCACCAGTTCATCATATCGAAAACTTCTTTTCGAACCGCCGGGTTCTCCCAGTTCAGATCAGGCTGTTTTGTTGAGAACAGATGCAGGTAATACATCTCGGTCTGCGGATCGTATTTCCATGCGGAACCGGAGAAGCAGCTTCCCCAGTTGTTTGGCTCTTTTCCCTCTTTTGCATCACGCCAGATATAATAATCGCGGTATGGATTGTCTTTCGATTTGCGGCTCTCCACGAACCATTTGTGTTCATCTGAAGTATGATTGACAACAAGGTCCATGACCAGCCTGATGCCTCTTTTATGCATCTCCGAAAGCATGCGGTCAAAATCCTCCATTGTTCCGAACTCCTGCATGATTGCCCGGTAATCGCTGATATCATATCCATTGTCATCGTTTGGTGACTGGTACACCGGAGACAGCCAGATAACATCCACGCCAAGATCCTTCAGATAATCCAGACGGGATGTGATACCATTTAAATCTCCGATACCGTCTCCGTTGCTGTCCATGAAGCTGCGCGGATAAATCTGATACACTACGGCTTCTTTCCACCATTTTTTGTCCATTTTTTTACCTCCTTTATTTCATCCCCAGAACGTGTCTGGTTCTTTAATTCTGTCGTTTGCAAGCACATTTTACCATACCTCACGGTGATTTTTCAATAGTTTTGCGCAAAACCAGCAGTTTCTACAAGAGTTTTTCTGTAAATTTGGTAACTATTTACTTCGTCAGATCTCTTACCGACTCCCTCTCCACCAGCGTTGTCGGCAATGGCGGAATATCTTTTTGTACCGGCTCATCCTGGATCAAGTGCATCAGGACTTCTACGGCACGGCGTGCTTTTCCATCCACCATCTGATGCACGGTAGTCAGCTTCGGCCGCGCAAGTGTCGCATAGGTAACATCATCAAAGCCCGCAATTGAAATTTCCTCCGGAACCTTTATTCCCCTGTTCTGCAGAAAGTTGGATGCTTCAAGTGCATAGTAATCCGATGAAAAAAAGAGCGCTGTCTGTTTTTTGAAGAACGGAAGCATCTCCTCATATGCCTTCTCCCTCTGCTCTGGATTCCACGGGATCACAATATGGCGACTTTCAAAGTCCTCAATTCCCGCCTCCTCCATTGCCTGACGCACACCGAGCCACCGATAGTGGTCAACCCCGAGATCGCAGTCGGATAAAAAGAGAAATTTTTTATGTCCCTTTCCAATCAGGTACTGACTCATCTGGTACGCACCGCCGCGGTCATCCATCGTAATGGAGCGGACTCCAAGTTCCGGCGGGAGATACTGATCAATGGTTACCAGCGGTTTTCCGAGACGTTCCGAGAGCTCTGCAATCTCCTTTTCCTTCAGAGCCATCGCAATCATGCCGTCAAAATTCCAGCCGAGCGCCTGCTGCATAATATCGTCCTGCTCATGGCGCGCAACCAGCATCATATAGTAGCCGTGTTCCCGGATCTGATACTCCAGATTTCCGAGCATTGCCGACACAAAGGGATCCTCAAAGGAAGATGCATTTCCTTTCTTCATGAAACCAAGCGCCACACCAATGAGACCGGAGCTGTTGTTCGCCAGCATGCGCGCGCTGATACTCGGCACGTACTCCATCTCCTTTAAAATCCGGTTGATTTTCTCGACCGTCGCCTTTGAGACGCGCCCTGTCTTTCCGTGTATTACATTCGAAACCGTCGTCGGGCTGACCCCTGCGCGGTCTGCTATATCTTTGATTCTAATCATCGGTTCTCTGCCTTTCCTTTTTCTTCACAATTTTCTGAATTCTGTTATGTTTATTTTACCAAGACGGCAAAATGTTTACAACTACTTTGCATCGGCAAACACTACAAAATTATTACATTTTCTTAAACGATATGTAAGAAAATCTCCATCCCTCCTTCATTTACTTTCCGCCGGTTCCGTGGTAAGATAGGATGACAGAAAAAGTTCACCTTTTTTCTGTAAGAAAGGACCTACACATCATATGCGGCTTGCATTTACAAATTTTTCGATAAAATCTCCCACTGGCAAGAAATCCGGCCGTTTTTTTCTTGCCCTTTTTCTGGGTATTTTTCTCTTCCTCGCTCATCCCATACTCTGTCAGGCTGGTTTTGCCTCCAGTACGCCGTTTACCGGTGCCTCCTGGGAACTGGTCGGGGAATATCCGATTCTCGGCAGCAACGGCGCGGTGCAGTCCGTCTGTGCGACGGAAGATTATATCATCTGCATCGAAAATTTTAATGATCTGACGACAGAGCCGGACGTAGTCTCTGCCTACTATAAAAATGATACAGACGCAGACGGAAATCCCGTTACGCAGTATTCCCTCGCGCATCAGGTAAGGGACGCAGACTTTGCTCACGCAAACGGTATGGCATACAATCCCGTCACACATGAAATCCTCGTGAGCGGCTACAGCAGCCCGGATGCTTCCAATTACGGATGTATCTTCCGCCTCGACCCGGATACTCTCGAGCAGAAAGAGCGGATCCAGCTCTCGACAAGCTACAATATTCTCGGTATTGATTATCTTCCCTCCACCGGCGGCTATCTGATCCAGACCGATGCGGACGGCGGCTACGGCTTTAAACTCCTCGATGCCTCACTTCAGGTGATGGATGACTGGGGCACGTATCCCTTCGATTTTTACATGGAAAACTTTCAGGATCTCTGTGTTTCCGGCGATCTCTTTTTTCTTTTTCCGCTGACGATGCATCTCGGAATCGGAAACTTTATCCAGACATACTCGCTCTCGCAGAAAACACTGCTTGCGGACGACACGGTTGATTTTGGCTTTTCCGACGATATCACCATCAATGAACCAGAGGGCCTCTGTGAGACAAATCCTGGGGAATTTATTGCGATTGTAAACGTAACAAAGGCAGATGGTGGACGGTACGTGCAGTTCTACCGCACCCGGGTGCCGTATCTGTTCACGGTTTCCACTTCCGCGGCGGAGCATGGCTCGGTGTCCGAGGGCGGGGAAGTTTCCAGCGGAGAGGAAAAAACCGTTTCCTACACGGCAGACGAAGGCTTCCGGCTCGCGAAGCTCTCGGTGGACGGCTTGTATCTGCCGGTGACGGAATATCCGGACAGCTACACATTTTCCGATATCCAGAAGGATCATACCCTTGCCGTAACGTTTGAACCGGTTCCGACGGCGACACCGACGCCGACTGCCACTGCGACGCCGACCGAAACACCGGCCATAACCCAGACACCGGAACCGGCCATTTCCAAAGCACCGGCATCATCCACGGTTTCCTTCTCATCTGTGGCTTCCCATTTCGCAGCGTTCTGGAAAGGCACTGTGCATGCCGCTTCCTGGTTCCGCCATCTTGCCTCGGCCGGTGCATCCCTTTTTGCCCGTATCCGGAAGGCAGATCCTGTTTTTCTGGCGATGCCGTTTGTCCTTCTCGTTCTGATTCTGCTCTTTGTCCTCCGCCTGCGGTATGTCCGCCGCATCCGGCGGGAGCGGTCGCGGAAAGCGCTGGAACACAGAAGAAGAACGTATGAAGAACTGGTCAGAGAATTTACGGAAAATCCGAAGGACGAAAAGGTTTCCATCGATGAGCTGCTGCTTACAATTGACGAACTGCAGAAGGAAGAACAGAAAAACACTTAAATGAAACGTATTCACCAGATCAGGAATTGATCTTCTCGGCACAAAAAAAGTATCCCGTTCCTTTTGGGGAAGCGGGATACTTTTTTATTTAAACGGGCAACGAGCTAAAGTCCGTGCTTGTTTTTACTCTTCGTAATCGAGTGCTGCACGCTCCGTTGTGTACGGACGTACATAGGTGTCTGCTACTTTTACGTGCTCCGGATGTTTTGCATATACAGCTACATCCTCTGCTTTTTCCAGTGTTGTGACAAGTGCCATATCATGGGTGGAAGATGCAAGCGGTGCTTCTACAAAGTCAACCGTCAACAGTCCCGGCACTTTGCCGACCAGGCTTTTCAGGTTCTCTGCCATCGCTTTTTTCAGCTCCGGTTTCTTTGCATCCTCTACTTCCGGTTTGAATTTCCACATAACAATATGATGTACCATTGTATTTTTCTCCTTTGCTTTTGTTTTATTGCCAATTCACACAGTTTCTGTGCAAATACCAGCCTTTTGTTACGGCTCTTCGCCTGCAATCCGCAGAATATCCTCAATCTCTTCCACGGACATGTCAAGATACGCGGAAAGCTCTGCCACACTGAAATCCATGTCATCGCCGTCGGAGAGTTCCTCGATGGCGTCTTTTAAGCGGTTTACTTTATTGACTACAGTATTGTCCTTGTGTTTCTGAACTCTGTGTTCTTCCATGAAATCGCTGATCGTCTCACGCACAGCCGCATCAATCGCCTGCTCCGCCGTCTCAGCTTTTACAACGGACTCCAGCGCTACTAAAAGTCCGACATTTCCCTCCTGCACCAGATCCATCAGGAAGAAATCGCGGGTGTGCATTTCTTTTGCGGTCTCAATAACTTTCGGAAGCCAGAGCTGCACGAGCATGCTCTTTGCAAGGGAATCGCCCTCTGCCGCTTTCCGGTAAAGCTCTGCCGTTTCTTCCTCCGACGGTGTTTCTGTCTCCGGCAGTTCGTCAAGATACTGCTGTAAGGCACGCAGCTCCTCCTCGGAAAACTCCGGTTTTTTCTTTTCTTTTTCGGTCTCCTCCGGCACGACGCCCGGCTCATAATCTGCCACATCGACCTGCTCCATCGTCAGATATTCGCAGACAAAGGTGACTTTCTGCTCATCCAGTGCAAAGTCTTCAAAAAAGTCTCTGACTTCTTTCATCGTTACTTTATTTTCATGGTCTCTGGCGTATGACAGCAATTCGGAGAGCTTCTCCTGGAACTTTTTCTGTTCGTCCTGCATCTTTTTTACCCTCTCTTTCTTCCGTTTCACGATTCCATTTCTTCGTACATTTTTTTCAATTTGTCCATTGCTTTTTCTGCTTTGAAAAGCTACTATAAAAGCAAACGAAAAACCACATTCAAGTGGAAAGGAGAATCCTTATGAAACAATTTTTTCAGGATGTGAAAAACAGTTTCCTGCTTTCAGCCGCTGTCTCTATTATACTAGGTATCGTGCTGATCGTCTACCCCGTAAAAACGAGTTTGCTGATCTGTTATATCGCCGGAGCACTGCTCCTGTTTGGCAGCGTTGTTGCGTTGATCCGCTACATTGCAAGCCGCGGCGAGCCGTTTTTCTTCCGCTACGATCTGTTCGTTGCCCTGGTACTGATTCTGTTCGGCTGCTTCGTTATCTTTGAAAGTGACCTTGTAATCGCATTCATCCCGGTTGTCATCGGTATCATCCTTCTGGCAAACGGACTGCTCAGCATTCAGAAGGCGTTCAACCTCAAAAAAACAGGGCTGGAAAAATGGTGGCTTGAGTTCCTGCTGGCTCTTTTAACCAGCGTTCTCGGCATCATCATCTGTACCAATCCGTTTGATGCCGTTGCAACCACAAACATTTTCATCGGTATCTGCCTTGTCTACAGCGGCATTTCCGATCTTGTCACCACCTACTACATGGGCCGCGCAAAACGCCGGATCAAAAACGTCATCCAGACCGAGATCAACCAGCAGAAAATCCTGCACGATGACAATGTGATTGATGTGGATGAGGACGAGCTTCACTAAAAAACAGCTTCTTCCATAAAAATCTTCTTTCATACGAAAAACCGGAACCCGGCACCGCTTTCAAACAGCGGCTCCCGGGTTCCGGTTTTTCTCTGTATTTCTTTTTTTATTTATTCCTCGTGTTTGCTCAGTACTTCCATGCCTTCTCTTAACTTCAGGCGGATCTTTCCAAGCTCCAGACCATTTGCGCCGAAGTACAGCTTCAGGTAGTGGTTCGGGCCGAAGAAGAAGCCAAGGTCTCTCGTCTCTTTGATCCACTCACCTTTTGTTCCGCGGATGCTGATCATAGTTTTTACGATATTGTCGATGTACACGGTTACCGGCAGCTGTGCGAGGTCTTCCAGATCGGATTTCATCTCGATTTCGATATCGTACGTTCCCATCTTGTCAGCCAGAATCGTAACACCGCATACTTCACTGTTTCCTTTTTTCGTGTTCCATGCGGATGCGTCAATCACAACATCTCCCGTTGCCGGATCTGCCTCGTATGTTACAAGATCTGCTGCAACGAAATCGTTGTCGCCCATCTGCTCCTGTGCTTCTTTCTCTTCCTCGCTGATGCGGTCCAGGAACCGTAAGATGCTTGGAGTTCCAAGGATGAAATGCAGAACATTCATCACATTTCTCTGCAGGTCGCCTCTTGTGATCTCGCCGTTTTCCAGTGCCTCTTTCACATCGTCCTGTCCCATATCGGAGCAGTCGGTGCATACCATGAAGACATCGTTTCCGGCAGATACCATCGGTGCATGGGTTGTTTTGGTTGCTTCATATCCCTCACGGTTTGACATTGCCCACCAGTCAGTCATAACGAAGCCGTCGTAGTTCCACTCGCCGCGCAGAATCGTGGTCAGAAGATCGTAATTTCCTGCAGTCCAGATGCCGTTGACCGGTCCGTAAGTGCTCATGATGGATCTTGCGCCGCCTTCTTTGACTGCGATTTCATATCCCTTCAGATAGATTTCACGCAGGGCACGCTCGGAAACAACGGCGTCCACATGATGTCGGTTGGACTCCTGGTTATTTGCACAGAAATGTTTGATGGTTCCGGTTACATCGGATTTTTCCATACCAAGAATCTGTACGGCACTGATCCATCCGGTCAGGTACGGATCCTCGGAGATATACTCAAAGTTACGGCCGTTCAGCGGGTTTCTGTGAATATTCATACCAGGTCCGAGCAAGGCATCGACACGGTTCTGTCTCATCTCGCGTCCTGCCATCTCGTACAGATCTTCTACCAGCGGAAGGTCAAACGTACAGCCAAGCAGGGTTCCGTTCGGCATGGAGAAGGCTCTCGTTCCGCAGTCAAAGCGGAGTCCGGACGGGCCGTCGGTACAGCAGGCTGCCGGAATACCGAATTCCTGCAGTTCCGGTGTCAGGCCGCCGAATGCTGCTGCGGTTCCCGGAGTAACCTTCGGGCTGCACATGCCCTCGCCGCGGAAGATGCAGATCAGATCTTCATCGGAAAGCTGTGCCACGAACTCTTCCATCGTTACTTTCTTATCCAGGACATCACCGAGCTTGTAGCCTTTGTCACCGGTATAGGTGATCGGCTCCATGCGGTTTTCTTTCATGCGCTCGATCGGATCTACGGTGCGCAGAGGAGCTGCCTCATATCCCGGTTTTAACGTTCCGTCTTCGCCCGGAACAGCTTTCATGCGCTCAAATGCTTCTACCGGAGCCATAGCCTCGGTCAGGATCTCAACCACTTTGAACGGCTGCTCGTATGCACCGGCAAAGGCTGCGCTTCTGACATCGCTTCCGACGTAGAACTCATAACTGCCCTCTTCGAGTACGTAGCAGGATTTGTGGCCGGTTGCACCGCTGTCATCGTAGGATGCAAAGCTCTCTTTGGTCACATCGATCGTCAGCGTCTCTTTTGCGCCTGGTGCAAGAACACCGGTCTTTGCAAAACCGACGAGTGCGCGGGATGGTTTTCCAAGAACACCCTGCGGAGCTTTTACATAAACCTGAACAACCTCTTTACCATCCGTTTTGCCGGTATTTTCAACGGTTGCCGTCACGGTTACATTGTCAACATCTTTCTCTTTGGCCTCTGCGGTCACGGCAAATGTCGTATAGGAAAGACCAAAACCGAACGGATACAATACTTTCTCTTTTGCAAAGGTCTCAAAGTAGCGGTATCCGACGTAGATATCCTCTTTGTACTCATTGCGGGTCAGATCGCCGAAGCAGCTTTGGGACGGATAGTCCTCGATATTCTCTGCAATCGTGTCGGTCAGCTTACCACACGGATTGACTCTTCCCATCAGTACATCGGCAACACCGTTTCCGCCTTCCTGACCGCCCTGCCATACATAGAGAACAGCTGCCGGATTGCACTCTTTCACCCATTTCATGTCGATGATGTTTCCGACGTTCAGCACAACGATTGTTCTTGCAAATGCTTTGCTGACTTTTTCTACCATCTCTTTTTCAGTATCGGTTAAGAGATAGCTGCCTGCCTCATTTTTGTTGTCCTGATCCTCACCTGCGGTACGGCCTACAACAACGATGGCTGCATCGGCGCCTTTTGCACTCTCCACGATCTCGTCGGTCAGCTCCATCTCTTTCTGGGACCACGGCACTTTTCCCCAGCCCTGGCCTTCATCGTACGGATTTTCTTCGATCCATTTCTCATACGTTCCAAGAAGGTTCTCATCGAGTGTGATGTCTTTTTCTTCTTTTAAGGCATCCAGAATGCCGACCACATATTTGGTGTTGACGAGTCCGCCGGAGCCAAGTCCACTCTTGTAATAGTGGAATGCAATTCTTCCGAAAACAGCTACTTTATCCCCTTTCTGAAGCGGGAGTGCCTCGTTGTCATTTTTCAGAAGAACACAGCCCTCTGCTGCTGCCTGGCGGGCAAGCGCTGCATATTTTTCAAAATCGAGTGGTGTAAATTTTCCCATGTTGTTCCCCTTTCACCTGTATCCTTTTCTATCCACCATGTGCCGGAACACCTGAAGGAACTTCCAGGTCCCGGCACATAACTGGTTTCTTGTATTCTATTATCTCGTATTCCTGGCTTTTTTTCCAGTTCTTTTCTTATCTTTTTTTCGTCTGATATTGACCTTTTTGTTCCTGTCTTATCCGATCAGTCCCTGGACAATTAATACCAGAAGCAGCAACGGCAGAATATAAGAAAGATAAACCCGTACCCAGTCCGGCACTTTCAGGCCCCCGCCCTTATTTGCCTCTGCCTGGTAGTTTTTGAAGCCCCAGCCCCATTTTGAAGTACAGAACAGAAGGTAAATCAGAGAGCCGACCGGCAGCAGAAGGTTGCTGACGATAAAGTCCTCAAGATCAAGAACGGTGCTTCCTGCGCCGAGCGGCTGGAATCCGGACCACACATTGTAGCCGAGTGCACACGGCAGGGATCCTAAGATCACCAGAATGCAGTTGATGATGGCTGACTGTTTTCTGGAAACGCCGAAAATCTCAGAAAAACAGCACATGATATTCTCAAATACAGCGATGATGGTAGACAGCGCCGCAAAGAACAGGAACAGGAAGAAGAAGCTTCCGAAAATCCGTCCGCCCTTCATCGAGGTGAAAATGTGCGGCAGCGTCATAAAGATCAGCTTCGGGCCGCTGTCCGGCTGTACGTTGTAGGAGAAGCACGCCGGGAAAATGATGAGGCCTGCGGTAATCGCTACAAACGTATCGAGCGCTGCAATGCTGACTGCCTCGCCGAGCAGGGATTTTCCGCCGTTTAAGTAGCTGCCGAAAATCAGCATCGCGCCGATACCAAGGCTCAGCGTAAAAAATGCCTGGCTCATCGCGTTTGTGATAATGTGGAACAGTCCCACCTGTTCGATCTGCTGCATATCCGGCACCAGATAGAATTTCAGTCCCTCTTTGGCACCCGGCATCGTAAAGCTGTAAACCGCAAGGAAAATCATGATGACCATCAACACGATCATCATCACCTTTGTAACACGCTCCACGCCGTTCTGCAGACCCACCGAACAGATCAGAAAGCCTGCAATTGTAATAATCAGCATGGTAATGACAAGAATCGACGGAGATGAAAGCATCTCGTTGAATTTTCCGGTTACGGCGTCGCCTGTCAGGCCGCTGAATTTTCCGATTAAAAAGCTGTAGAAATAGTACAGCATCCAGCCTGCAACGACGGTGTAGAACATCATCAGCAGATAGTTTCCGATGAGGGCAACGTATCCGTGGATATGCCACTTCTGCCCTTTCTTTTCCAGTTCCCCATACGCGCGCACGGTACTCTTTTTGCTTCCTCTTCCGATGGCAAGCTCCATCGACAGAATCGGAACTCCCATGATGGCAAGGAACAGCAGGTAAAACAGCACGAAAATGCCGCCTCCGTTGTTTCCTACCATATACGGAAATTTCCATACATTTCCGATGCCGATGGCACATCCTGCCGAAAGCAGAAGAAAGCCAAGGCGCGATTGGAATGTTTCTCGTTCCATTTGTTTTGTTTCCTCCCTTTATTTCTTCGTACAAAACTCAGATTTCAGACGGCACCGTTCTGCCGTTCTTTCCGGTACGACGATGGTGAAATTCCCATATGATGACGGAAAACTTTTCCGGGGCTCATCTCATACGTTTTTCCGTTTTTTTCAAACCATCCGGTTCCGGAAAGTGTATACTGCATCAGCCACCCGGAATACGTTCCCCGCTCTGCATTATGAAACGCATACGTTTCCTTCCATCTTATCTCCACTCCGCCGTCCAGCAGCTGAAACGGAGCTTCCGGCCAGTGATCCCGATCCAGGATTCCATATACTCCGATCAGATCTTCCATCAAAAAATCACCTCTTTTATCCGGTTTGTCTTCTTGTTTTGCACTATGCTCTCTATTATACTTTTCTTATCAGAAAAAAACAAGCAATTGCTGCGGCGAAAAGCTCACTTTAAACGGCAGTTTCTCTGCAGCGCTTGCTCCGCATGCCTGCACCGTATGCCGGTTTGAGACACGGTAACCCTTTTTAACCGATGACCGGCAATGCCCTGCCCGGGCAGAAACCTTTTTTGTTTCCTCCGGGCAGGGCATATTTTTCTATTCTCAATTCCTATTTATTCTCTATTCATACCGTGCAATCTCTTTCCGCAGCCGTTTCATAATCCGTTTTTCCAGCCGCGAGATATACGACTGGGAAATCCCGAGAAGATCCGCGACTTCTTTCTGCGTTTTCTCCCGTCCCTCCGGCATATTGATGCCGAACCGGAGCTTCACAATCACCTGCTCCCGCTCCGAGAGCTTGCTGATTGCACTTCCGAGCACGCGGTGTTCCGCCTCCTGCTCGAGACCCTGGTAGATCACATCCTCCTCCGTTCCGAGGATATCGGACAAGAGCAGTTCATTTCCATCCCAGTCCACATTGAGCGGCTCATCAATCGAAACTTCCATGCGCGTCTTGTTGTTTCTCCGCAGATACATCAGAATCTCGTTCTCGATGCACCGGGACGCGTACGTGGCGAGCTTGATCTTTTTCTCCGGATTGAACGTGTTGATCGCCTTGATGAGGCCGATCGTCCCAATCGAGATCAGATCCTCCACACCGACTCCCGTGTTGTCAAATTTCTGTGCAATGTAGACGACAAGGCGCAGGTTGTGTTCGATCAGCTCGCTCCTTGCCGTCTCGTTTTCCGGATCGGAAAGCCCCGCAATCGCATCGGCCTCCTCCTGTCCTTCCAAAGGCGCCGGGAGAACATCTGTGCCCCCGATATAAAAAATTTCCCCTGTCTGACGAAATACAGCCGGCACGGACCGCGGCAGCATACGAAGCCGGAATCCGTTTGGCAGTGCAGCCTGCAGCATACTTCATTCCTCCTGTCCTTCCATGAGATCTGGATGCAAAATTATTTCATAGCCCCTGGGAGATGAACTATTTTCTCCGCCAAGCGCAATCAGCGGTCCGCTTATGTGCCTGGCTGTATGTTCTGTCACAAGAATCATTTCCGAGATCCGGATCACCGGCAGAAAGCCCCGGCCTTCCAGTCCGCGAAACGGTATGTAACGGGGCTGCAGCGCAAGAAGCCGTTCCGGCTCCGGCACCGTCTCGTGCCTTGCAAGCGCCGCAATCCCTGTCCGCATTTCGTCCGGGAACAATTCGAGTATCACAGTGTACGGTACGACCGAGACCGGCTTTTTGGTTGTGGCATCCCGCAAAGTATTGCCCGTGTCGTACAGTCCTTTTACTTTTTTCCATTTCCCATTCTGCACAAGCTGTACCGTAACCTGCCTGGCGTGTTCCAGGAGTATCTCCTTTCGGATCTTCAGCAGGAGGAGTGTTCCCGCATATGCGGCACTCCCGGAAAGAAGAAAAAGAAAAATTCCCCTTCCCGGCATCAGCTCCCGGAACAGGCGGTATGCACTGCCGATCAGAAAACCGGACAGTATATAGCCTGCCATTCCCACCACAAGATCCCGTACTGTCGTGATTCTGCAGCCAGATTTCACCATCCCTGTTGTAATTCCGATTCCGACCAGGGCGAGCAGCGCACCCGGCAGATACCGTGCAAACACGGCATACAGCACCGCATAACCGGCGCCGAGCGCGGCTGCCGCAAAACTCCTTCTTCGCGTGGCAGATCGTTTCAGAAGAAAGGAGGAAAGGCGCAGAATAGTATAATTCAGCAGAAGATTCTCTGCAAAGAGAAGATCCAGAAAGATCTCATAGTGCAAAAAAACACCCCCTGCGCCTTTTGCATGGTCTGAATTTCTAACAGACCCTATTATAGACGGAAGGGGGTGAATTTTTTGTCGTTTTCGGAAGAATGACCTTCTTTTTTGATCAACAAACTTCGACACGCCGCAACATTTTCGGTCTGCGGCGTGTCGAGGTAAATTCGTTATTTGCTTATTATTCTTTGCTTATCTGCGGTTTCTTAAGAAATCCGGGATCTGGATGTCCTTTTTCGGAACATTGCTTGTCATGGTCTGCTGAGCCTGTACCTGCGGCTGCACCTGAACCTGTGGCTGCGGCTGTACCGGAGCGGAAGCTTTCGGAGCAGTGTGTACCGGAGCGGCTGCCTGTGCAGAGAAGCTGCTGCTGGAAAATGCGCTCTTTCTTGCATCTGCCGGCTCTTTGCGGGATACGCTTGCCTGTTTCGCCGTTGCATCGTTGAGGCCTGTTGCGATAACGGTGATCTTCGCTGTATCGGTAACAGAATCATCATACATAGCACCGAAGATGATGTTTGCATCCTCTCCAGCCAGATTCTGTACGTAACTTGCAGCATCGTTTGCATCCATAAGGGAGATATCTCCGGAAATGTTGATGATAACGTGGCTTGCACCCTCGATGGTGGTCTCAAGCAGCGGACTGGAAACAGCCTGCTGTACAGCCTCGAGCGCTTTGTCGTCGCCCTTTGCCTCGCCGATACCGATGTGGGCAATACCCTTGTCGGTCATAACGGTCTGAACATCTGCGAAGTCGAGGTTGATGAGTGCCGGCAGGTTGATCAGGTCTGTGATGCCCTGTACGGCCTGCTGCAGAACCTCGTCTGCTTTCTTTAATGCCTCCGGCATGGTTGTCCGGCGGTCTACGATTTCAAGAAGTTTGTCGTTCGGGATCACGATCAGGGTATCTACGTTTTCCTCGAGTTTTTCGATTCCCATCAGCGCATTGCTCATACGGGTTCTTGCCTCGAATTTGAACGGTTTTGTTACAACGCCGACAGTCAGAATGCCCATTTCTTTTGCAACGCCTGCTACAACCGGTGCTGCACCTGTTCCGGTTCCGCCGCCCATACCGCAGGTGACGAATACCATATCAGCGCCTTCCATGATCTGTTTGAGCTCTTCGATGCTCTCCTCGGCTGCTTTCTCTCCAACCTCAGGTTTTGCTCCTGCGCCCAGTCCCTTGGTCAGCTTCTCGCCGATCTGGAGAATGGTAGGTGCCTTACAGAGAGTCAGCGCCTGTTTATCGGTGTTGATTCCAACGAATTCAACGCCGCCGATGGATTCCTCCACCATTCTATTTACAGCATTATTTCCTGCACCACCTACACCGATTACGATAATCTTTGCAGATGATTCTGCCTCATTTGTCATGATCTCTAACAATTTCAACTTCCTCCTTTTGATTATGAACTGCTGTCTATCTCAAAATAGTCTGATATTCTGATGGTCATACATAAAGATATAATATAATTTCTTCGGAAAATAATCAACTGTTTTTTTCGTATTTCATAAAAAATTCAGGATTATTGCGTTTTTTTGACGGCTTTCCTTTCCTCTTATACATCTTTCGAGAAGACAAAGCTGCTGTCGCCGTCCTTGTAATCCTCCATATGGAGTTCTCCGGAAAAACCGGAAAGGCTCGGCAGGATTGCTGCTACGCGCGTCATCTTTTCTTCTAACGCCGTATCGGTTCCAAGCAGAATCCGCACGGTATCATAGTAATGCAGAATAATTTCGCTGTTCTCATTAAATTCCACACTGTCCGGCGTGATATTGTATTTCTCCGTCATTCTCGTAAGTGCGAGCATGGTGCGGAAAACTGCCGGTTTTTCAACCGGGAGCTGCTCGTTCACGGTCACATAGTCAAACGTAAGTCCTGTTACAAGCGGAACATCGGAAAGGGTCGGCTGAAAGTCTGTCGTTGTCACACGTGCACTTTTAATCGTATCCGCCGAGAGCGCACCGTCGGATGTACTGCTTTCGGATGCTGTGCCATCGGATGATACGCTTTCGGATGCAAGCGGCTCACTCGTAAGGGATCCATCCGCACTCGTTCCATCGGAGGCGGTTCCGTCGGAAGACTCACCCTCCGCAGGTGTTTCCTGCTCCTCGTCCACGCACTCCAGCACGATGCCATTCTTGTCAAAATAGACCTTCTGGCCTTCGTACTCGACATAACCGACCACTTTTTTCTCATTTACCTGGATGCAGATGGTGTCATAGCTTACAAACGTAAACTCCACGGAGTTCATAAAAGGAATATCGCTCATATCAACCTTCGAATGAAACGTCGTAAGAAGCACCGTGTTTTTCATCCACTTGTCGTCCGCGACCATCTCTTTGATTTCATCTTTTGTATACCGGGTGTTCCCCGCCACCTGGATATTGCGGATTTTGAACACATTAAAAAACAAGGCACCTGCAAGGCCGACGCCAAGCACCACCCCGGTCAGAATCCGTATTTTTCTGTTTTTCTTCTTTTTTCTGTTTTTTTTCTGTCTCATATTTCTTTTTCTACGATAATCTTGGCTCCGAGTTCCCGGAGCGTTTCTGGAAACCGTTCATACCCCCGCTCAATCAGTTCTGTCTGCCGGATTGTGGAAAATCCTTCTGCGGCAAGCGCCGCAGATACGAGTGCCGCGCCGCCCCGAAGATCCTGGGAAACAACTTCTGCACCGTGCAGACGGCTTTTTTCGGCCGTCAGCCATTTTCCGCAGATCTGCAGCGTACCGCCCATTTTCTGCAGCTCCTCTGCCGTCCGGAGGCGGTCCTCAAATACATTTTCACAGATACAGCTCTTTCCTTCCAGCGTCATCGCTGCCGCCAGATACAGCGACTGCAGATCCGTCGGAAAACCGGGATATTCCTCTGTCTCCACGTACGGAACAGCATGCTGCACGTTTTTGCTGTCTGCTACCAGTGTACCACTCTTCCTTGTATATTGTCCACCTATTTTCTGATAGAGGGACAGAACCGCCCCCATTTCGTCCAGCGGCGCGCCGGAAAGCGTCAGGTGCCCCCGCGTCGCCGCGCCCATCAGAAGATACGTCCCTGCCGCGATCCGGTCACCCGGAACACGATACCGGCAGCCGGACAGCAGTCTCTTTCCCTGCCTTCCGTAAACGGTAATCTGCTCCGTCCCCTCGCCGGTAATCTCCGCTCCCATGGCCTTAAGAAACCGGCAGAGATGAACCACTTCCGGCTCCCGCGCACAATGCTCCAGCCTTGTTGCACCTTCCGCTCCGACAGCAAAAAGAACCGCATTTTCCGTCGCCCCGACGCTCTTTTTCGGAAAGCAGAGCACGGCTCCTTTCGGATGATCTGCCTTTGCCCGAATGGTGCCGTCCTCCTCGAAGACCTCGGCTCCCAGAAGCTCCATTGCCCTCTGATGCAGGTCCGTCGGCCGCTTTCCGATCCGGCAGCCGCCGGCCCCTGCAAGGTATGCCTCCCCTGTTCTTGCAAGAAGACTTCCCAGAAACAAAAGAGAGGCGCGCAGTCTCTTCGAAAGCGCTCCCTCCACACGGCTTTTTTCGATCTTTTCACAGTTCAGGTGGAGCGCATTCCTCTCCCACCAGACTGTTCCGCCAAGGCTTCTTACAATCTCCGCCATATCCTCCACATCGGAAATCTTCGGGCAGCCTTCCAGCACGACCTCCTCTTTTGTCAGAACCGCCGCCGCGATCATGGGAAGAACGGCATTTTTGGAACCCTGGACTGTTACCGTTCCGCAAAGCCGCCTTCCGCCGAGAATCTGATATACTCCCACCTGTTCTCTCCCATCCGGCCTCTCTTTTTACGGTATGCATTACACTCCCGTTTTGTTCCCGTTCTGCAGCGCTTTTCCGCCTTTTTAATCGGTGTCCCTCGAGACCGACAGGGCAAGCCCCATCTCGCCGAGCAGAAACAGCACGGAGGTGCCGCCGTAACTGATAAAAGGCAGCGTAATGCCGGTATTCGGAATCGTATTTGTCACAACCGCGATGTTCAGGATCACCTGAAGCGCAATATGCCCCATAATTCCGCCCGCAATCAGTGCTCCGCCAAGATCCCGCGCATGGATCGAAATGACCATCAAGCGCCAGATCAGCACCGCAAACACGGCGATCACCAGGCAGGCGCCGAACAGTCCGCCCTCCTCACAGATAATCGAAAAGATCATATCATTCTGCGCTTCCGGCACAAAGCCAAGCTTCTGCAGGCCTTTTCCAAGCCCGCAGCCAAAGATTCTCCCGCTGCCGATCGCATAGAGTCCCTGAATGGTCTGGAACCCCTTCTCGTACGCCTCCGGGTTGCGCCAAATGGCAAGGCGTTCAAGGCGGTAGCTCTCCATCATCAGAAAAACGGCAATAAACCCGATGCCGGCGCCTCCGATTCCGAGAAACGGCAGATAGCCCGGATGTGAAATAAAGATCAGAAACGCACAGATTCCGAGCAAAATAATCGCCGTACTTAAGTTATTGCTTCCGACAAGCGCTGCAATCGGCAGGGTGCACAGCACCGCCTTTGTCATAAACCAGAGACTGTCGGACCGGCCTTTCGTGTGCTCCATCACCCAGGGCAGGAAGAGAATCACCGCCATCTTGGCAAATTCCGAGGGCTGGAACGATAAGGGGCCAAGCTTTAACCACCGCTTCGAGCCGTTGTACTCACTTCCGAAAAAGAGCACCGCCGTCGAGAGCGCAAGGGAAGCCGCATAAAACCACGGTGCCAGTGCAAACAGCCGCCGGTAATCTATTTTTGCAACCGCATACATACCGATCACACCGAGCGCACTTGCAAAGAGCTGCTTCTTGAAATAATAAGCCGGGTCATGGAATCTGACCCGGCCGTTATACGCGCTGGCGCTGTACAGAATCACAAGGCCAAGGCCAAGCAGAATCCATACCGTCACCAGCAGCGTCCCATCTATTTTTTTCTCTTTTTCCTTCCGCATCCGCGCCACACCCGCCGTTCGCTCTTTTTCAGCTTATGCGGGATAGTTTCCTGATATGACGTTTTTAGTTACAGTTCTTACGCAGTAAAACAGCAAGTGTTTTACTGCTGAATGAACAGTAACCATTTTTACAGTGCTCTTACGTACTCCTTAAACAGCTCACCGCGCTGCTCATAGCTCTTAAACTGATCCCAGCTTGCGCAGGCCGGGGAAAGAAGAACCGCATCCCCTGCATTTGCCTTGTCGTGGCAGATCTGTACGGCTTCTTTTAAGTTGTCTGCCATGATAATGTCGTTGAATCCGACGCTTCTTGCCGCTTTTGCGATCTTCTCTTTCGTATCTCCGATCAGAACCAGGAAGCGTACCTTTCCATCGAATGCCTGAATCCACTCTTCGTAGGTGGACTGCTTGTCGTAGCCGCCGCCGATCAGCAGAGTCGGGCGGTTCATCGCCTGGATGCCTTTGATGGCCGCATCCGGATTCGTTCCCTTGGAATCGTTGTAATATGCCACGCCGTCCTTCTCGCAGACATACTCGATGCGGTGCTCTACCCCTGCAAACTCCTGAATGACTTTGCGGACAGTTTCCATCGGCACGCCTGCATGAAGTGCCATCGCAGAAGCAACCATGACGTTTTCAAAATTATGTAGGCCGAGCAGTTTTAAGTCGTCGGTTCTGGTCAGAAGCTCCGTCTCGCCGTTCTTTGCAATGCGGATTTCGCCGTCCTGATAATAGATGCCGTCCTTTAACGCACGCAGACTCGAGAAGTACATCACCTGTACTTTCTTCTCTGCCATCAGTTTTTCGCCGAACGGGCGCAGGATTTCGTCCTCATAATTCAGCACACAGAGATCATCCATCGTCTGATTTTCGGTGATACACTCTTTCACGCGGATATACTCTTCCATCGTGTGATGGCGGTTCAGATGATCCTCGGTAATGTTTGTGATCGCACTTGCCGCCGGATGGAACTCTTTGATGGTTTCCAGCTGGAAGCTGCTGATCTCGGCAACCGTTACGGTATCATCTGTCGTGTCGAGTGCTGCGGATGTGTACGGGGTTCCGATGTTTCCGACCACTTTTACTTCCGGCTGATATGCTTTCATGATCTCGCCGAGCAGCGATGTTGTGGTGGTCTTTCCGTTGGTACCGGTAATCGCAAGCACTTTTCCGCGGCTTACCTGATACGCCAGCTCCACTTCACCGATGACCGGGATCTCTTTTTCTTTCATTTTAAGGACAACCGACAGATCCGTCGGAACGCCCGGGCTTAAAACGACAAGATCAAGGCTGTCGAGCATCTCCTCCGGTAGCTCGCCTAAGACAACTTCCACGCTGTCACGGCTCTCTAATTTTTTTAAGATTTCTTCTTTTTCGAGTTTGTCATTTCCATCGTAAAGAACGACAGAAGCACCTTTCTTGTGCAGCAGATCCTCCGCTGCAATTCCACTCTTTCCGGTTCCGAAAACCAGTACTTTTTTTCCTGCGAAAATCATGTTTGATTACCTCCATATTTTAAAACCCCATCAATGCGATCAGGCATAATATCGCTGTGATTGTAGCAAACACCGTCACAATCTGTGTCTCCGACCAGCCCATCAGCTCGAAATGGTGATGGATCGGCGTCATCTTGAAGATCCGTTTTCCCTTCGTCAGTTTGAAGAATGACACCTGCAGGATCACAGAGAGAATCTCCATCATATAAATGAATCCCACAAGCGGCAGAAATAAGGGGAGACGTAAGAAACACGCCATTCCCGAGACGAAACCGCCGAGTGCCAGACTTCCTGTATCGCCCATAAAGACGCGGGCAGGAAATACATTGAATACCAGAAACCCCAGCAGACTCCCGATAACCGCAAGCGAGGACGGGGAAACACCGTTTCCGAGGCCGATCGATGCCACGGAAAAGAAAACAGCATTTAAAATCGTCACACTCGCCGCCAGCCCGTCAAGGCCGTCGGTAAAGTTGACACCGTTGACCGTTCCAAGAATCACAAAGGCGAGAAACGGAATCGTAAAAATCCCTGCGTCCAGCTCTTTGCCTGGAAGGAACGGAATGCGCATCCGGAGGGAAATTCCGGAAAAACGCGCCAAATACCACAGAAAGACTGCTGTAATCACTGCCTGCAGTGCCATTTTCTGCTTCGGGTACAGCCCGTCGCTGCGGTGCAGCACGACTTTCAGATAGTCATCGAGAAAGCCGATCAGGCCAAAACCAAGCGTCAGAAACAGCACCGGAACCACTTCCGCTCCCTCTTTCCGGAAAAGGAGGGAAACTGCGGTAAACGCCGCCAGAAACATCACGCCGCCCATCGTCGGGGTTCCCGCTTTTTTCTGGTGGCTCGGCACACCCTCTTCCCGCTCCTTCTGCCCCGCTTTGACTTTTCGCAGAAACGGGATCAGAACCGGCCCCAGCGCCAGGCTGATGCCAAAGGAAAGAAGAACCGGCAGGATCATTTCTCTTTTCATAGACGCACCTCTTCCTTTTCGTACGGATTGTGTACGGAACAGGCATGTCAAAATATTTTCTCCAGCCTATTCAGTATATAGCTTTTTGTTCTGTTTCGCAACCTTCTTTTATAATCCAAGTTACGGTTCGCTCAGCAGTGAAACACTTGCTGTTTCGCTGCGTAAGAAAGTGATTCAGGTGTGAGCAGCCCTCCTTTTGCGAAGTAAAACTTTAAATGAGGGCTGCGAAGGACACAGTTCTCAGGTTTCCTGAGAATTGTGTCCAATACCGAGATACGGAAGTACATTGGAAAAGATATCGCGGATCACCGGCGCGCAGACCGTTCCGCCGTAGTAGACGCCCTGCGGATTGCGGATAATGCAAAGCCCCAGCACCGTCGGATGCTCTGCCGGGGTGAAGCCGAGGAATGAGGAAATATAGCGGTTGGCGCTCCGCGGAAGTGTCTGCGAGGTTGCCGTCTTTCCGCCGATGGAATATCCCTCGAGGTACGCATTCTTTCCAGACCCTTCTGAAACGACGCTTTCCAGAATTTCGCGCACCGTCCTGGAAGTTTCTTCCGAAAGAACCCCTTCTTTTTCCGGAAATTTCAGATGCTTTACGACATTTCCTTCTTCATCAAGCACATCCGTTGCGACATGCGGCGTCACCATTTTTCCACCGTTGACGAGCGCAGAGACCGTCGCCGCCAGGCGGATCGGCGTGATCTGGAAGGACTGGCCGAATGCCATCGTCGCAAGCTCAACCTCTCCGATGTTTTCCTCCTTGTGCATAATCGTCGATGCCTCGCCCGGCAGATCGATCCCCGTCTTTTCCATCAGACCGAAATTCCGGAAGTAATCACAGAACTTTTCCACACCGAGCCGCAGCCCCACTTCAATGAACACCGGGTTGCACGAGTTCTGCGCGCCCTGCACAAAGTTTTCGGCTCCGTGTCCCGTCCGCTTGTGGCAGTGGATCCGGCGGTCCTCCACGATTTTGTAGCCGGGACAGAAAAACGAATCGTTCGGCGACACAACGCCCTCCGAAAGTCCCGCCGACATCGTGATGATCTTAAAGGTAGATCCCGGCTCGTACGTATCGTTGATGCAGGCATTCCGCCACATCTGGTTCAGCAGATCCTGAATTTCTTTTTCCGAAAGTCCCGTTGTATCCTGCTGCAGCGTGAACGGATCGTTGAGGTCGAACTCCGGCACATTGACACAGGCATAGATTTCTCCGTTCTGCGGATTCATAAGAAGAATCGAGACGCTGTCCGCCTGTTTTTCTGCCATCGCCTTTTCCGCTGCCTGCTGGCAGTACGCCTGGATATTGACATCCAGGCTGACCTTTAAGTCCCTTCCCGCCACCGGCTCCTGGCGGCTCTCCCCGATGCCGTTCTGCTCAATCCCGCGCGCATCCGTTGTCGTCAGGATTTTTCCGTTGATTCCTTTTAAAATTTCCTCATATTCCACCTCCAGTCCGATGATGCCCTGATTATCGCCTCCGGTGAAGCCGATAACGCGCGACGCCAGCTTCCCTTTGGGGTAATACCGCTTGAAATCCTCATCCACTTTTACCCCCGCGTATCCGTACGACCGGATGGTATCACCCGTCTTCTTGTCCACATTCGTCTTGACACGCTCGATTGAAGACCGCTTCTCCACGCGTTTCCGCGCCGTCTCCTCCGAAATTCCAAGCTCTTTTACCAGCATCGCAATCACCGCCTCCGGCTCCTCGATCTGGCTGTGGATCACGGAAATCGTACAGACCGTGCGGTTTGCCGCGAGAACTTCCCCGTTTGCATCAAGAATCCGGCCGCGCGCCGCCTTGATCCCGCGCTCCCGCTCGTGCAGATCATCCGCCTTCTCGGAATAATAGACGGACCGGAACACACACAGATACACCAGCCGCCCGGCAAGTCCGACCATCATTCCCATGCAGAGTACCCACAGAAGAACCGTCTTTTTCCGGTGATACGTTTTGTTTTTACGCATAGAATACCCCATAGCCGAATCCATTATGATAACACTATATGGAAACTGCTATGGGGTTATGTCTTTTGTTTTTTATGTTTTTTTACTCTTCATTGATGAGATCCAGCTCGGCGTTTGTCAGACCGCCGTTCTCGATATTGCTGTTTTCAGCACTGTTTTCCGTATCGTCTTCCTGTACCGGTGCCGCTACGTTTGGATCATCCGTTCCGGTCTCGGAGCCTTCGCCCGTCACACCGTCCGTATCATCCGGGAATACGTTCAAATACGGCAGCAGTTCTGTGTAGATCTCTTTTACGATCTCCTGTGCCAGCACACTGTTCGCCTGATTTTCTACATCCGGCTCGTCCACAATCGCGTAAACAACAGCTTTCGGGTTTTCTACCGGTGCAAATCCGATAAAGGAAACGAGATATTTTCCATTGCCTCGCGGATACTTCTGTGCAGTACCTGTTTTTCCTCCCATCGTGTAACCGGCAACCTTTGCACTCTGGCCGCTTCCATCGGTCACGACTCCCTGGAGGAAACTTCTCATTTTATCGCTGATTTCCGCGGAAACCGTCTGACGCACCAGATTCGGCTCATTGCTCTCAACAACAGCTCCTGTGCTGTCCGTGATCGTCTTCATCACATGCGGCTGGTAATAATTGCCTCCGTTGATCAGAGAGGAAAACGCAGCTGCCTGCTGTACCATCGTCACGGTATAGCCCTGTCCGAATGTACTCGTTGCAAGCTCGGTCGGTCCCATGGTATCCTCCGTGTGAACCAGGCCGTACGCCTCACCCGGCAGGTCAATTCCTGTCAGACTGCCGAAACCGAAAATATCCTGATAGCGGAGAAATTCCGCTGCTCCCATCTTCTGTCCGATCTGCATCATACCAGCGTTGCAGGAGTTTTTCAGTACATCGGCCGGTGTCTGTACGCCATGTGTTCCCGGATAAGCTCCGCAGCGGATCATCTGCCCTGCAATCGTCTCAAACCCCTCACAGTCAAACAGGGTATCATCATCGATTACATCGAGGGAATATGCCGCCGCCACGTTCATCGGTTTTGCCGTGGAACCTGGCTCATATGCATCGGAAATACAGTAGTTTTTCCAGATGGCACTCAAAGCCTCCATTGTCTCGTTATCGTTCATCGCATCAATTTCTTCCTGCGAATAGAACGGTGTCAGATCTCTTGGATTGTTCAGGTCATACCAGTCGGAAGAATCCATACCAAGAATCTCTCCATTGTTCGGATCCATCACGACAACGCCGATATTCTTTGCCGCTTTTGTCTGACGGTTCGTCTCAGTGTCCGATTCGTCCGCGCCGTTCTGGACATGAATCCGCTCATTGTAATTCTCGATCGCCGTGCGGATGATCTTCTGAATATTTACATCAATCGTCGTAACCACGTTTTTGCCCGGCTGCGCCTCGATGATCGTCTGTTCCATATCCGCATCTTCGTTGTAATAGCCGAACTGGCGGCCATTCACGCCATTTAAGATACTGGAATAATACCCTTCGATTCCCCAGTCTGCCGTGTCTCCTGAATACGTAAAGCCGATCAGATCGCAGGCAAGTGAATTTAACGGATACGTTCTGTGGTAGGATTCCTCGAACCAGACGCCGCGGATGTTGGCACGGTATGCTTTTTCCGCCTGCTCGTTCTCATCGAGCTCCTTGTTCTTTTTGTCCGCGTACTCGTCCACATAGGCCTCAAACGCTTTTTTCGCGTCCATCGAGACCTCTCTGGCGAGAACCTGGTACTGGCTTTCTTTTGTCGTTTCGCCGGTCAGACGATCCCGGATATCCGTCTCGTCGAGTCCGAAGTATTCAACCAGTGCTGCTACGGTCGGATCGACGTACGGATGGGTATCGTTCTTTTCTTCATCTTTTACCGTCGTATTGGCAAGTTTACAGTCGAGAATAACGTTGTAAACCTTCTCACTCGTTGCCAGAATCGTTCCGTTCCGGTCGGTGATACTTCCCCGCTGGAATGGAATTGTCCTGCTGTCGTAGGACTGCTGCGTCTGGCTTAAAACCTGTCTTTCGTATTTTTCTCCCTTTGTGGCATTCACATACGTAATGTCAATCGCTAAAGCAACAAAAACCAGCATCACTCCCAAAAAGAGTGCTACCAGTTTTCTGCTCATACGCCCACTTGTCTTCCGTCTCCGGAATGCCCCGCTTCGTTTTTTATTTTTTTTCTGTTTACTCACGTTTTCACCTATTTCGCATCCGGAACATCCTGATACTGTCTCACATAGCTGTTTTCTGAATCATCGAAATAAATTACCTGGGACTCATCTGCATATTTCATGCCGAGCCGGTTCTGTGCTGCTTCTTTGACTGCCTCAAGATCTTCGGAGGCAACCGTTGTATTGTAATAGGCGTCATTGTCCGCCTTCAGATCGCTCAATTCTTTTTCTTTGCTGGTAATGTCTTCCGCCTGCGTGGTAACCACGGTCTGCAACTTGACATACGCAACACACGCCGCGATACACAGTGTGCAGACAATGGCAAGAAAAACAGCGTAGCCCGCGCTGATCTGTGTCGCCCGTGCCCGGTTTCTTCTTGTCTGGCTGCTCACACCCGATTTCAGAGGCCGTGCTTCTTTTGGTGCTTCCTGCGGCTGTGCTGCAAGACGCCGTACCGCACTTCCGTCCTCAAACGTATCTGGCGTATAACGTTTCGTTCTATCTGTCGAATTTACCCTTCCATCTGCCCGTCTGGCCATAACTTCTCTGTCTCCTTCGTGCCGAGCCGTCACACTTTTCGTTCAAAGACGCGCAGTTTTGCGCTCTTGGAACGGGGATTTGTTTCCATTTCCTCTTCTCCCGGCAAGATCGGTTTCCGAGTTACTACGGTTCCCTTGGACTTCTTTCCGCATATACAGACCGGAAATTCCGGCGGACACGTACATGGATGCTCGTTTTTTCTGAAAATGTTTTTTACGATACGGTCTTCCAGAGAATGAAAGGTGATGACACAAAGTCTTCCACCGTCATTTAAGAGATCAATCATGCCGTCCAGTGACTCCGACAGAACGGTAAGTTCCTGGTTCACTTCGATACGGATTGCCTGAAAGGTTCTCTTGGCCGGATGGCCGCCCGTCGCCCTTATTTTTGCCGGAATCGAGCGCTTGATGATTTCGATTAACTCCCCAGTTGTTCGAATCGGCGCCTGCTGCCGGCTTACGCATATATTGTGTGCAATTTTTCTTGCAAAACGCTCTTCTCCATATTCATGGAGAATACGCGAAAGATTCTCTTCACTGTAATCGTTCACGACTTCGTACGCGGAAAGAGCATTTCTCTGATCCATCCGCATATCCAGCGGAACATCCTCACGGTATGTGAATCCACGCTCTGCATTATCCAGCTGATAGGATGAAACTCCAAGATCCAGCAGGATTCCGTCTACCCCGGTGACTCCGATTTCGGCAAGACGCGGAACCATATCGCAATAATTGCTGCGGATAATCGTGACCTGGTTCTGAAATGGTTCCAGGCGTTTACCCGCAGCAGCTATCGCAGCTTCGTCCTGATCTATGCCTATTAATCTCCCCGTGGCAGATAAGCGCTCACATATATGACTGGAATGTCCAGCGCCTCCCAACGTCCCGTCCACGTAGATTCCGTCCGGTTTTATCTTAAGGTTTTCAATGGTTTCCTTCAGTAATACTGATGTATGCGAAAATTCCATGGTCATCTCCTGTATCCCAACGAAACAGATCAGATCACAATGCCCATCTCTTCCATTGATTCGGCGATGGCATCCATATCATCATAATTGCTGTTTTCGTTCCATTTTTCCTTGCTCCAGATTTCAATCCGGTTGATATTTCCGGTAAGGACTACATCTTTTTCCAGACCAGCAAATTCCCGCAGCGTTGCCGGTACGAGAATCCTCCCCTGCTTGTCCAGTTCACATGACGTAGCACCTGCTACAAAGAAACGGGAAAAAGTTCTGGCGTTTTTGTTTGTAAGTGGTAAGGCTCTCAGCTTCTCTTCAAAGGCAGCCCATTCGTCGTTTGGGTAAATGGAAAGGCATCCGTCCAATCCCTTCGTCAGTACAAACTCTTCTCCCAGCTGTTCTCTGAACTTGGACGGTATGATCAATCTTCCCTTCGCGTCAATCGTATGACTGTACTCTCCCATGAACATAATGAAAACCCTCTTATCACCTGAAATGGCGGTCTCCCCACGCACCACTTCATGTATCGCGCCGCAGCCGGACTGCCACATCCGCTCCACAACGCACCACTTTTCACCACTTTCTACCACTTATATTTTTATTCTATATCAACTCAGGGAAAATAGCAAGGTCTTTTTTCTATTTCATTTTTAAGATTTTCCCCAAAATGCAACATTTTTATGCGCATTTTCCGCCTTTTTTATACCAATTTTGTATCAAAAAAAGAGAAAACCTTTTTTGCCGGTTTTCCCCTTTTCTGTATTTTTATTCTGTTTTTTTCACTGGTTTTATCCTTAAGAATGGGCTGTCTCCCCACCGGATGATAATTTTTTTCGTTTCCATACCACCAGGATGGTACATCCCACCACAAGGCACCCCGAAAGGAGCTGGGAAACCGGAAGTCCCACCACCGGAAGCAGAAGCTGGTCGGTGCGAAGTCCCTCGATCCAGATTCTTCCAAGGCCGTATCCTATCAGATACATCAGGAACACTTCGCCGTTAAATTTTTTTCTTTTCCGAAACCAGAAAAGAAAAAGCAGGACACCCACATTCCATAAACTTTCATATAAAAAGGTGGGATGCACCTGAATATACTCGACGCCGTTTACCGTCACCACATGATCCCACATTTTCTGTGTGATTTCATTGGCACGGACCGCGGAAACCGGAAGCTGCATCGCAAACAGGTTGTTAGTGTAGTCACCGAATGCCTCACGGTTAAAGAAGTTTCCCCACCGTCCCATAATCTGACCGAACACGATGCTCATGCTCGCGGTATCCATCAGAAGGCTGAAGTTCTGTTTCTTCTTTCTGCTGTAAATCACCACCGCAATGCAGGCACCGATGATGCCGCCGTAGATGGCAAGTCCGCCCTGGCGGATGTTGAAAATACTCAAAAGATCATCCTTATAATAGTCCCAGGCAAATATAACGTAGTAAATCCGTGCCCCGAGAATACCGGCTGCGATGCCGATCATCGCAAGATCGAGGTACTGCTCCGGGTTCTGCCCTGTCCGCTTTGCCTCTCTTTGGGCAATCCAGATCGCAATCATCATACCGGTTACGATCACGATGCCGTAATAGGCAATGGAAAATCCGAAAATACTGATGTTTTTTCCCACATGGTCGAGATAGATCCCGAGATTGGGAAAATTAATTTCCATATCCATAACTTATATTCTCTCTTATTATTACTTATCAAACGTTGAAACGGAACAGGATGACATCGCCGTCGCGGACAATGTAATCTTTTCCTTCCATACGCACAAGGCCTTTCTCTCTTGCTCCTGCGTAGGAACCGCAGTCGAGCAGATCCTGATAATTGACAACCTCGGCTTTGATGAATCCGCGCTCGAAATCGGTGTGGATTTTTCCGGCTGCCTGCGGTGCTTTTGTTCCGACTTTGATGGTCCATGCACGGGTCTCATCCTCTCCTGCTGTAAGGAAGCTCATGAGGCCGAGCAGACGGTAGCTTGCTGCGATCAGTTTTTCCAGACCGGACTCGGTAAGACCAAGATCCTCGAGGAACATTTTTTTCTCATCCTCTTCGAGTTCGGAGATTTCTGCCTCGATCTCGGCGCAGATGACGAATACTTCGCTGTTGTGCTCTTTTGCATATTCGCGGACGGACTGTACATAGGAGTTGTTTGCACCGTCGTCAGCGAGATCATCCTCTGCTACGTTTGCTGCGTAGATGACCGGTTTACTGGTCAGCAGGTTGTACTCTGCGATCCATTTCTCCTCGTCCTCGTTCTGCAGCTCCATCAGGATGGCATCTTTTCCGTCCTCGAGCAGTTTTTTCAGACGCTCCTGGAATTCGAGCTCTTTTGCTGCCTCTTTGTCCATTCTTGCAGATTTTGCAGTTTTGGAAATACGGCGCTCGAGTACCTCAAGGTCGGCGAAGATCAGCTCAAGGTCGATGGTCTCGATATCACGGAGCGGATCAATGCTGCCGTCTACGTGGATAACGTTCGGATCCTCGAAACATCTGACAACGTGAACGATAGCGTCTACCTCACGGATATTGGCAAGGAACTGGTTTCCAAGTCCCTCTCCTTTGGATGCACCTTTTACAAGACCTGCGATGTCAACGAACTCGATGACAGCCGGTGTTACTTTCTTGGACTGATAGAAATCTCCGAGCTGCTGCAGACGCTTGTCCGGAACCGGCACGATGCCGACATTCGGGTCAATGGTACAGAACGGATAGTTTGCGCTCTCTGCTCCTGCTTTGGTCAGGGAATTGAAAAGTGTACTTTTTCCGACGTTCGGAAGGCCCACGATACCTAATTTCATAGTAATCTATATCTCCTTTGTTTTTATTTTTCGCTTCTTTTTCTGTTCGGGTTTTTTTTATGCACAAAAAGAGCCCAATGCAACTATAAATTATAGCACACGGGCTCTTTGATTTCAATGGATTTTAATCTCTTGACTGTACCATCAGAAGAATGCCGCCCTCGTACGATACATGCGCGGTCTCCTCGACGATCTCATTGCTCACGCACAGACCACCCGAAGTATTCGGCAGATAGTGATGGTCGAGCGGGTAGGCGAAGCCCTCCAGGGTGATGGATGCGACTTCCTTTTCCAGCGGGAAGAACGAAACGTACTTTCCGAACTGCTCTTCTTTCCGGATTTCAAACGAAGTTTCCACCGGAATCGTAATCAGATTGCGGCTGTCCACGATGTAAGCCGGAATTTTCTTCTCCCATGCCGTTTTCAGGTTCTGCACAATACTTAAGAAATGGTCAAGTCTTCCTCCTGTTGCTCCGAGGATCGTGATTTCACTGCTTCCCAGAACAATCGCCTGCTGAAATGCGATGTCCGTGTCCGTATTGTCCTTCATGGGATTAAATTCCCGGATCGGTGCGACATGGTTCTCCTTGTAATAATTTAAAATCTTCGGAGATAAACTGTCAAAATCTCCCAGAATATACGTCGGCATAATCTGGTAATGGTAGCAGAACTCCAGTCCCCGGTCTGCTGCCAGGATAATATCAAACTGCTGTTTCTGAAGATATGGGAAGGCAAAATCCGGTTCGATCATCCCTCCCGAAATAATACATGTTCTCACGTTTCCCTGCCTCTTTTTTCTGTCTTTTTGTATCTTATTCTGCCTTTTTGCTGTATGAAGAAATTTTTTCCTGCAGCTCGCGCACGTTCTGCTCGATGTTGCTGCCAAATACAGCAGAGCCTGCCACGATGATGTTGGCACCTGCCGCAAGGACTTCATCGATGGTCGCGCGGTTGATGCCGCCATCGACCTGAATGTGCACATGCTCCAGTCCCTTTTCATCCAGCATTCTGCGGAGCGTACGGATCCTCTCCGTCGACTCCGGGATATACTTCTGGCCGCCGAAGCCAGGATAAACGCTCATAATCAGAATCATTTCTACCTGATCCATCACGTCCGTAACCGCAGAAAGCGGCGTATCCGGATTTACGGCAACTCCGGCATCTGCGCCTGTTTCATGAATCTTTTTCACGGTTTCTGCCAGATCGCGGCATGCCTCCGCGTGAACCGTGATCATATCCGCCCCGCAGCTTTGAAATTCTTCTACGTACCGCTCCGGGTCCTTTACCATCATATGAACATCAAAATACAGACTGCTTTCTTTTCGGATCGACTTTACCACCGGCATTCCAAACGAAATGGATGGTACAAACATTCCATCCATAATATCGATATGAAGCCACCGGCACTCTGCTTTCTCTACCCTTTGGATCTGTTCTCCGAGACGGTTGAAGTCTGCGGATAAAATAGAAGGTGCCAACTGATATACTCGGCTCATGCTAGTATCTCCTCTTTTCCTGTTCTTTCAGTTCTTCATAGAACATGGTATAGTTTTCAAATCTTTCTTTGCTGATATTTCCCTGTTCCAGTGCCTCTTTGACGGCACAGCCCGGCTCTTTTCCGTGGATACAGCCGAGGAAACGGCATTTTCCTTCGTACGGATGAAATTCCGGGAAAAAGTTTTTCAGCTCCTCTTTTTCCATATCGGTTGTATAAAGCGAGCTGAACCCCGGCGTATCGCACAGATACGTCTCATGGTCGATCGGGATCATCTGGGAATGGCGCGTCGTGTGTTTTCCTTTTTTCAGCTTTTTGCTGATCTCTCCGGTCTCCATCTGGATTTCTTTCTGCATCCGGTTTGTGATTGAAGATTTTCCGACGCCGGACGGACCGGCTACCACCGTTGTTTTCCCTTTCAGGTATGCTTCCACTTCCTGCATGCCCTGCTCTTTCGCTGCACTCACCGTAAAGACACGGTAACCGCAGTTCTCATAGACGCTTCGCAGATGGTCTGTGTAATCTTCCCCCGCAAGATCTCTTTTATTGAAACAGATTGCCGTCGGAACGTTCTGCTGTTCCATCATCACAAGAAAACGGTCCAGAAGCGTCAGGTTCGGGGTCGGATTTTCCAGCGCAAAAATCACAAGCGCCTGATCGATATTGGCCACTGCCGGACGGATCAGTTCATTTTTTCGCGGCAGAATCCGGGTCATATTTCCTGTTTTTTCCGCTTCATCCAGAATCTCGATTTCCACAAGATCTCCGACGAGCGGTTTCTGGCCTTCCTTTCGGAAAATTCCTTTTGCTTTGCACTCATAAATGCCGGATTCTTCTACGTCTACGTAGTAGAATCCGGCAATTCCTTTCATAATCTTTCCTGTCATACTCACCCTTCACTCAACGGAACCGATTGGTACTGTGCAATTGCCTGATAACTTCCGCTCGAATCCATCTCATAGAAGACGATTCTTCCGGTAGAAGAAGCAGACGATGAAGCACTCCAGTTGGTGTTGACAGAATACGGCCAGCTCGTAATGGCCTGTCCGTCCATGATGGTGATGGAGGTCTCGTTTCCGTTCCCATCATCCTGGATCAGCTCAATTTTTGCAATACCACCCTGATACTGATCCGGCGCACTTAAGGTCTGGCTGCAGGACCAGGTAACATCCGTAGCGGTATTTGCGCCCGGCTCTGCCGGTGTCGGGGTCGGTGTATTCTCATCCGGCGTCGTTGGCTGTGCACTCGGGCTATTGACATAAATCGTAACGTCAGAACCTTTCTTTACTTTGGTTCCGATTGCCGGGTCAACCTCCATGACTTCGCCCTCGGCCACCTTGCTGCTGGTTCCTGTTTTTACAATAATATTGAAATCGCTCAGGATTGATTTTGCTGTCTCCTCATCCAGGCCGATTACATCACGGATTGCAATTTCTTCCGCGTCCTTGGATCCCTTGCTGATCACCAGCGTAACGGTAGATTCCGGCGCAACCTGACTTCCCTCTGACGGGTCAACGGAAATAACCAAGCCTTCTGCAACGGTATCGCTGAAATCCTCTGTTGTGGAAACCTGCAGTCCCAGCTGAGTCAGTGCAGCACTTGCAGCGTCTTTCTGTGTTCCAACAATGCCGGTCGGAATGGTTACGGTTTCTTTTCCGGAGCTTACATAATACGTAATCGTTGCATTTTTATCGACTTTCGTTCCCGGTTTCAGATCCTGGCGGCAGATCTTTCCTGCCTCAATGACATCCGATGCCTCGGTTCCGCCGTTGACTACACCAAGGTTCAGGCTGTTTGCCAGATCGACGGCATCTGCCTCGGTTTTGTTGGTCAGATCCGGAACGGTTACTTTTTCCTCTTCTTTGCTGCTGGAAGAAACAACTTCCGTGCTGCTCGAAGATGATGCGGAACTGGAAGAAGCTGCGGTCGGTCCTTTTCCGCCGACAATGCCGGCTGCCTGTGCAATAAAGTAGATCAGCATGCAGATGATGATGGCTGCAATCGCAAAACCGCCGATTGTGATGATCTTTTCGAGTTTGTTTCCGGCTTTGTCATCGTCGTCGTCATCGTCGTAGTAGGAATCGTCGTCATCCTCATCGTAGGAATCGCGGTCATCCTCTTCTTCGTCCTCATCCTCGTCTTCTTCGTCCTCGTAGCTGTAATCTTCGTCCTCTTCCTCATCCTCGATCTTGCTGTAGCGCTTGCGGGCCGGCTCCTCTGCCGTCTGCGCATTTGCCTTTGCTGCTGCGCCGGAACGGATCTGGCTTAACTCCTCTGCGGATACCATAACAGTCTCGGCGTGAGAACTTAACGGAGTTACTTTTACGAAATTGCCCTGCGGCTCCATCAGCGAATGCTTCAAGTCGTCGATCAGCTCCGCCATGTTATTGTAACGGCGGTCCGGGCTCTTCTGGGTACATTTTAAGATAATCTGCTCCAGTGCGAACGGAAGGTTCGGGGTATATTTGGATGGAGATTCAATCTCCTCCTGCAGATGCTTGATTGCGATGGCAACGGTGGTGTCGCCGTCAAACGGCACTCTTCCGGTTACCATCTCGTACATGGTGATACCAAGGGAATAGATATCACTCTTATAGTCCGAATATCCGCCGCGCACCTGCTCCGGAGAGCTGTAATGTACGCTTCCCATAACGTTCGAACTGATCGTATTGGAAGAAGTTGCCTTTGCAATACCAAAGTCGGAAAGTTTTACTTTTCCGTCTGTGGAAATGATGATATTCTGCGGTTTGACATCGCGGTGTACAATATTGCGGTTGTGTGCTGCTTCAAGACCAAGGGAAACCTGAATGGCGATGCTGGTTGCCTCTTTTACGCTCAGTTTTCCTTTGCGGTCAATGTAATCCTTCAGAGTAATTCCCTCGACAAGCTCCATGACGATATAGTAAACGCCGCGGTCCTCCCCGACATCGTACACGTTTACAATATTCGGATGGGACAGTCCTGCTGCGGCCTGTGCCTCCGTGCGGAACTTGCGGATAAAGGTTTTATCCTCCCGGAATTCCGGTTTTAAAACCTTGACGGCCACCATGCGGTTCAGCTTGTGGTCTTTTGCTTTGTAGACATCAGCCATACCGCCGGAACCGATCCGGCTTATGATCTCATATCGTTCTCCTAAAATAACGCCCTCTTTTAACATTCTTTCACCTCGTTTGTAAATGGTTCAACGACAATGACTGCGATATTGTCTCTGCCGCCATTTGCATTTGCTTTATCAATTAAACGTTTCGCCTTGTCCTCACCGTCTTCTCGGCAGATGAGTTCGAAAATCTCCTCATCCGTTACCATGTTGGAAAGGCCGTCCGAGCACATCACCAATTGATTGCCCTCTTCAAGCTGAATGTCAAAGAAATCAATCTTTACGGTATCCTGTGTGCCTACTGCTCTGGTAATAATGTTTTTGTCCGGGTGATTCCGCGCCTGCTCGGGAGTGAGTTCTCCAAGGCGCACCATCTCTGCGATCAGGGAATGGTCCTGCGTCACCTGGTCAAACGTGCCATCTGCTGCCAGATACAGCCTGCTGTCTCCTACGTTTGCAACGTAGGCATAGTTGCCGACAACCGTAGCTACTACCATCGTCGTACCCATGCCTTCCATGGATATATCTCGTTTTGCCTGCTCAAAAATCTGGCTGTTTGCTGCTTCAATTCCATGCCGAATGATCCGCACCGGGTTGAAATTCGTATCTCTTTTTACAGATTCCACCAGTACAGAAACACCGTAACGCGAAGCAAAATCGCCCGCGTTATGGCCTCCCATGCCGTCTGCAACGACAAAGAGGTTCGGAAGGTTTCCGACCGGAGAGGCGGAGGCAAACACAAAATCCTGGTTCATCGTCCGTTTCTGTCCGATATCGGTTGCAGAAAATACCTTCATGCTTTTTTCTCCTGTATTGACAGCCGCTTTTTACGGCTGTTCGTTTGATTTATCGATAAAACTTTTTCTTAACTGTCCACAGGCTCCGTCAATATCGGCGCCCATTTCCCTTCTAATAGTAACATTAATTCCGTATTTTTCAAGTTTATTTTTGAAATTCTCTACGACTTTTTTCGTTGATTTCACGTAATCGCGCTCTTTGATCGGGTTGACCGGGATCAGATTTACATGACAGTTGATATCCGAAATCCGCGCGGAAAGCTCTTTTGCATCGGCTTCGCTGTCATTTTTCCCGCCAACGAGAGAGTACTCAAATGTAATCCGACGGCCTGTTTTTGCAAAGTAATTGCGGCATGCATCGAGAATTTCATCAATGGAATATTTATTGGCAATCGGCATCAGCTCGCGGCGCTTTTCATCGTTCGGCGCATGAAGGGAAAGTGCCAGGGTGATCTGGAGTCCCTCATCTGCCAATTTGTACATATTCGGCACGATTCCGCAGGTGGAAACGGTGATGTTTCTCTGGCTGATGTTGAGTCCTTCCTGGCTCGAAAGCAGCCGCACGAAGCGCACCAGATTGTCGTAGTTGTCCATCGGCTCACCCGTTCCCATGACAACCAGATTGGAGACCCGCTCCCCGGTGTCCTCCCAAATCCGGTAAATCTGGTCGAGCATCTCCGACGGAGTCAGGCACCGCACGAGTCCGCCGATTGTGGACGCGCAGAAGCGGCAGCCCATCCGGCAGCCGACCTGGGATGAGATGCAGACGGAATTTCCGTGGTGGTACTTCATCCAGACACTCTCGATCACGTTGCCGTCGCTAAGGCGGAACAGGTATTTTCTCGTTCCGTCGATTTTGGACTCCTGCACCTGCACTTTTTCGAGACAGGTAAGCGGATACTGTTCCTTTAATTTTTCCCGGAAGGCAAGCGAGAGATTCGTCATCTCATCGTAGCTGCCCGCCAGACGATGATGCATCCAGTCGTATAACTGTTTGGCACGGAACGGCTTTTCTCCCATCTGCTGGCAGGCGTCCTTTAATTCGTCTAAGGTCATTGATTTAATATCCATCTGTTACGCCCGTCCTTCCTCTGTTTTCCGGAATTTTGCAAGGAAAAATCCGTCTGTCTTGTGTACCCCCGGGATCAGCTGCAGCTGTCCTTTGGCCGTTTCTCCGCTTTTCAGCTCATCCGGCAGCAGTTCATCCAGACTGACTGCTTCAAACGGGAACTGTTCCAGAAACCATGCGGCATTCTCGCTGTTTTCTTTTCTGTTGACGGTACATGTGCTGTACAGCAGTGTGCCGCCCGGCTTTACGTACGATGCGGCATTTGCAAGGATTGCCCGCTGAATCCGTACCAGCTCCTCTTCTTTTTCTTTTGAAGCGTAATATTTGATATCCGGCTTTCTGCCGATGACGCCGTATCCGGTGCACGGCAGGTCTGCAATCACAACGTCCGCTTTTCCGATCCATTCCGCATCGAGCTGTTCCGCATCTTTTACCTTCGGCACGACGCAGGAAACACCTGCTCTCTGCACATTTTCCCGGATCAGATCGACCTTGTATTCGGTGAGATCACGCGCTTCCACGCATCCCTGATTTCTCATTTTATCTGCTGCATGGAGGCTCTTTCCGCCCGGTGCCGCGCAGAGATCCAGCACCTGGTCACCCGGCTTTGGATCCGCCAGATGCGCCGCCATCATGGAGCTCACATCCTGAATCTGGAACCGGCCTTCCTGGAAGGCATTCAGTGATGCGATCGTCTCAAAGTTTTTCAAATAGAACGCCTCGCCAAGATACGGCGCTTTTTCCAGCTCTGCCCCCTGGCTTTCCAGGCTTTTCTTCGTCTCCTCGATCGTATTGTTCCAGCGGTTGATACGGATCGTCACCTGTTTTTCTTTCAGGAAATCCGCCATCATCGTTTCTGCCGTTTCTTTTCCGTACTGGGATACGAACTCCTCAACCAGAAATTCCGGCATGGAGTATTTCACGGAAAGATACTGCGTAGTATTGTTCTCCTTCGGTATCGGCAGATGATCCTTCTCCCGCACAATCGTGCGCAGAACACCGTTGACAAAGCCCTTTAAGTTGTAAAAATGCTTCTTTTCCGCCAGTTTCACCGCCTCATTGACGACTGCCGAATCCGGTACTGCGTCAAGAAAACGGATCTGGTACACCGACATCCGTAAGATCGCACGAATCACCGGCTTGCATTTGTTGATCTTGATTTTGGAATACTGATTGATGATGTAGTCATTCTGGATACCGTATTCCACGGTTCCCTCGCAGACCCGCTTGATAAACGCACGGTCCTGCCGCGGCAGGAACTGGTATTTATCGAGGGCGTCCCTTACAGCAAGATGGCAGGGCGTTTTCTCCCTGTCCATCTCAAGCAGAATGTTCATAATCAGCTCTCTTGTATTGATTGTATCAGTCATCGTTTCTCCTAAATGCTCCGGATAAAACCAGCAGCCGGAGCAGCTGCAGCAAGGAACCGATTACGGCTGCCACGTATGTCATGGCTGCAGCCCAGAGTACTTTCTTGACCCCGTCGTGTTCCGTCTCTGTCACCATACCGCCCTCACTGAGCATTTTTAATGCTCTTCTCGACGCATCGAACTCGACCGGAAGTGTTACCACCTGGAATGCCAGTGCCAGCACAAACAGCCAGATACCGGCTTTCACCAGCATCGGAAGGCTGAAAATCAGTCCGATCAGGAACAGCGGCCAGAAAAGCTGGGATCCAAGGTTCGCTGCCGGAACAATGGCGCTTCTTACTTTCAGCGGCACGTAATCCGTATTGTGCTGTACGGCATGGCCGCACTCATGCGCTGCGACGCCGATCGCTGCGACCGAGGTTGAATCGTAAACCGCATCCGATAAATTCACGGTTTTTGTCCGCGGATCATAGTGGTCGGTCAGTTTACCGGATACGTGGCGGACGGTCACATCGTAGATGCCGGCCTGATGCAGAATGCGCATCGCCGCCTCGCGTCCCGTCATGCCGCTGTACGAGCGGACGGTCTGATATTTGCTGAAAATCGTGTTCATGCGGGCGGATACCGCCATGGAAATCAGTGCGGCAAGAATCACCAGCAGATACGTACTGTCATAAAAAAGTCCCATATCGTTTTTCTCCTTTTTTCTCAGGCACAGCAGCCATCACACCGCTGTGCAGTTCCCCGCCTTAACTTCAGGTTGCTTTTTCTCTTTTATTCGCCAAGTCTGGTACCCGGCTCGATCGCATAGCCGCGCAGGAAATCGGCGGTTTTCATCCGTTTCTTTCCTTCGAGCTGCAGCTCCTCGATCACCAGAATGCCGTCTCCCGTCTTTACATGGAGACCTGTCTCATCTGCCACCCAGACTTTTCCGGCACTCTTCGTCGGATTCTGTCCCGGAATTTTCGAAAACAGATCGCCGCCGAACATGGCAATGACTTTGGCATCCCAGATTTTCAGGTTCTTTCCGTTTACTTTTGTAAAAGCACTCGGCCACGGGCTCATCGCACGGATCTGACGTTCGATCTCAACGGCACTCTTCGTCCAGTCGATCTTTCCGTCTTCTTTTTTGATCATCCGCGCATACTCTGTAGTGCTTATCTCCGGCTGTTTTTCCGGTGTCACTTCGCCTTTTTCAAGTTTTGGAAGTGTCTCCACCAGAAGTTTTGCTCCGGCTGCGGCGAGCTTGTCAAAGAGACTGCCGCCGGTCTCATCTGCTGCAAGCGGAACTTCCACTTTCGTCAGCATATCGCCTGTGTCGAGGCCTTCATCCATCTTCATAATGGTTACGCCGCTCACTTCATCGCCGTTCATGACAGCCCACTGGATCGGCGCTGCTCCGCGGTAAGCCGGAAGCAGGGAGGCATGAACGTTGATGCATCCGTATTTCGGCATGTCCAAAATCTCTTTTGGAATAATCTGGCCGAATGCAACGACAACGATCACATCCGGCTCCATTTTCCGGATCTCCTCGATCGCCTCTGCATCCCGCACGCGGCGCGGCTGATAGACCGGAAGGCCGTGTTTTTCGGCTGCCTCTTTCACCGGTGTCGGCATCATCTGTTTTCCGCGGCCCTTCGGTTTGTCCGGCTGGGTCACAACGCCTGTGATCTCATAACCGGCCTCCACGAGTGCCTCAAGTGTTCCCACGGAGAAATCCGGGGTTCCCATAAATACCACTTTCATCTGAAGTCATCTCCTTTATTTTAAGACTTACTCTTCGTCCTCGTACTCCTCATACTCATCGTACGTGTTGTCCCAGAGTTCGCCTTCTACTTTTTCTGTATACATATGTCCGTCGAGGTGATCACACTCGTGGCAGATGCAGCGGGCAAGAAGTTCTGTTCCCTCCAGTTCAAACGGCTGCATGTCGCGGTCCAGTGCTCTTACCTTTACGTAATTCGGACGGGTTACTGTACCGGATTTTCCCGGAAGGCTTAAGCATCCTTCTGCTCCTGTCTGGCTTCCAGAAGTCTCCAGGATTTCCGGATTGATCAGAAGATGTGGGGTTCCATCCACATCCATGACTACGATTCTCTTTAAGATGCCGACCTGCGGTGCGGCAAGGCCGACACCGTTTGCCTCATACATGGTGTCAAACATGTCGTCGATCAGCTCGCTGATTCTTGGTGTCATCTTCTCCACCGGTCTGCATTTTTTCGTTAATACGCGGTCGCCTACGACTCTGATTTCTCTGATTGCCATAATTCTTTTCCTTTCTTTTGCTCTTCTATTATAAATAATCTATGTGTAAATAGTATGAAAAAACTAATACTTTCTGCTGAAGTCAAACTGTAAATAAACGGTACGGAAGCCTTTGTTAATCTCGATATACCGCTCCAGTTTTTCCCGCAGCTCTGCCAGCACCTCTTCCTGCGGCGCGCGTACATACACGGCCATGCGGTACAGGTCATTGATTTTCGACACTGCCTCACTTGCCGGGCCGATGATCTGGACTTCGCGGTTTCCCCGGATGCGGATGAGATATCTGCGAATGTATTCCATCGCCTGCGCCAGATGCGCTTCATCCTCCCCGGCTCCGTGGATCGCCAGAAGCTCCGCCGCCGGGGGATATCCCATCAGACGGCGGTAGTCCATTTCTTTCTCGTAAAATGTCCCGTAATCCTGCTCTGCCGCCGTCTGAATGCTGTAATGTTCGGGATGGTACGTCTGAATGACTGCCATTCCCGGCTTTTCGCCTCTTCCGGCGCGGCCGACTGCCTGCGTCAGCAGCTGGAACGTACGCTCCCCGGCACGGTAATCGACTGCATTCAAGGAGAGATCCGCCGCCAGCGCTCCCACCAGCGTGACATTCGGGAAATCGTGGCCTTTTACGATCATCTGGGTTCCAATCAGGATATCGGCCTTCCCCGCCGCAAATGAGGACAGGATTTCTTCATAACTGTTTTTCGTTTTTGTCGTGTCGCCGTCCATCCTAAGAACGCGTGCCTTTGGAAACAGCTTTTTCACGTTTTGCTCGATCTGCTGTGTGCCGGCACGGAAGCCGCCGATGTACGGGGAACCGCACGACGGGCACGCATGTACCTGCGGTGTTTCATAACCGCAGTAATGGCAGACGAGCTTTCCGTTATTGTGTGCTGTCAGTGATACATCGCAGTGCGGGCATTTCATCACATGGCCGCATGCACGGCACGAGACGAAGCCCGCATAGCCTCTGCGGTTCAGAAACAGTACAACCTGTTCCTTTTTTTCAAGCCGTTTTTCGATCTCTTCCCGCAGTTTTCCGGACAGAATCGAACGGTTTCCCATCTGTAATTCTTCCCGCATATCCGCGATCCATACGGACGGAAGTGCTGCATTTCCGTACCGCGCATCCATCCGGAACAGCGCGTACGCTCCCGTCTCGCAGGCGTAAGAAGCATCCACCGACGGCGTTGCCGAACCCATCACCACATGGGCATGCTCCAGCCCGGCGCGGCGCACGGCGGTCTCCCTTGCATGGTAGCGCGGCGTCACTTCACTTTTATAGGAGGTTTCATGCTCCTCATCGATTACGATCAGCCCCAGATCCGGAAACGGTGCAAAGAGTGCGGAACGCGGACCGATCATAATACTGACCTCCCCGCGCCGCGCGCGCTCCATCTGGTCGGCGCGCTCGGACGGTGTCATCCGCGAGTTGACCACCGTGACCCTTGTTCCAAACCGTGCGCAGAACCGCTCCACGTTCTGATACGTCAGCGCAATCTCCGGGATCAACACGATCACCTGTTTTCCTTCTGAGAGCACTCGCTCCATCAGCTCCATATAGACGAGCGTTTTGCCGCTTCCCGTCACACCGCGGATCAGGCAGGGGCGGTTCTGTCCTTCCCATTCCTTTCGAATGCCGTCCACCACGGCCTGCTGCTGTTCGTTTGGTTTTCCCGCAGTTGTTCTTCCTGCCGCATCAGATACCGGATTTCTCCAGGTGCTCGTACGGCGGATTTCCAACACGCCCTGCTCTTCCATCACGTGCAGCGTATCTGCCGTGATTTTCAGTTTCTTGCTCACAACCGGCCCTGGAAGAACCGGCTGGGCCAGCAGCGCGTTTAAGAGACGGATTCTCGCTTTATAATTTTTCTTTCTGTAGTTTTCCAGCAGCTCCTCACATCTCGCAGGATCTGCAAGAAGCGCAATTTCGCGGGTTTCTTTCCCGCGCGCCTTTACTTTGACTGGAAGCACCGTCTTTAACGCCTGGATCATCGTCGATCCGTACGTATGACGCATCCACGCGGCGAGCGCGATGAGCTTCGTCTCTACGGTCGCCGCATCCTTTTGTACCGCGAGGATGGCCTTCATCCGGTCCTGCGGATATTTCGGCTCGTTTCCGACGGAAAGCACATAGCCGGTGATCGTGCGGTTTCCGTTTCCAAACGGAATCTGTACCGCCGTTCCCGGACTGATCTCCCCTGTCAGTTCCGGCGGAACCTTGTACTGAAAGGTCCGGTCCAGTTTTTCATTTGTGATGTCTACGATTACATCAGCGTAAACGCTGCTCATACATTCCCCTTACTTTCTTCCAGTATTTCCCGGATCAGCACGCGCTCATCCATCTCGTACCGTTTCCCCTTCCGGATCTGATACGTTTCGTGGCCTTTTCCCGCGAGCACCACGAGATCGCCCGGCTGCCGGTTTTCGATCACATACCGGATCGCCTCCTTACGGTCTGCAATCTCAACGAAAGCGCCTTCTGTTTTCCCGATTCCCGTCCGGATATCGTCCAGAATCGCCTGTGGTTCCTCATCCCGCGGATTGTCCGAGGTGATGACGGTCAGATCCGCCAGACGCCCCGACACCTCTCCCATCTGGAATCTCCGGTCCCGCGCGCGGTTTCCGCCGCAGCCGAAGAGACAGATCAGGCGCTTCGGATGGTACTTCCGCAGTGTCTTTAACAGGCTTTCGAGGCTCATCGCATTGTGTGCGTAGTCAATGAGAAGCGTCATTTCCGGATACACCGGAACTGCCTCACACCGCCCACGGACGCGGACTGCGGAAAGTGCCTCCTGCATCGCCTTTTCCGGGATTCCCATCTGCGCGCAGACCGCAATGGCGGCAAGCGAGTTGGAAACGGAAAACAGACCCGGCAGATCTACCCGTACCGGAAAATCCGCTGCGCCCTGCACCCGGTATGAGACACCGAGCACGCCGGGCGCCTGATCGAGTGCTGCATCTGCTGCCATAAAATCAGCTTTTTCCCTGCATCCGAATGTCACCAGACGGCAGGTGCTCTGCCTTATGATCTCCGGAAACCTTTTGTCATCCCGGTTTACAATTCCGGTTCTGCAGGTGCGAAGCAGCTTCTTTTTGCAGGACAGATATTCTGCAAACGATGCATGCTCCCCGGCGCCGATGTGGTCGTTTCCAATGTTGGTGAACACACCGTAATCAAACGTAATTCCATCACACCGGTGCTGTTTTTCCGCCTGCGAGGAAACCTCCATCACAACATGGGTGCAGCCCTCCCGCATCATTTCAGAAAACAGCTTCTGCAGCACAACAGGCTCCGGCGTTGTATTTTCTGACGGAATGCTTTTTTCCCCGATCCTCGTCTCGATCGTTCCGATGAGTCCTGCGCGTATCCCTGCTTTTCGCAGGATTTCGTAAATCATATATGCAGTCGTCGTCTTTCCCTTCGTGCCGGTCACTCCGATTGTCACAAGGTGCTGCGCCGGATCGTCCTCCCAGGCACAGGAAAGCTGTGCGAGTGCTTCTCTGCTGTCCTTTACTACGAGTACGGTTACCTTTTCCGGAATCCCTTCCAGTTCCCGCTCCGCAACCAGAACAGCAGCGCCCCTCTCGACTGCTTCTTCTGCATATACGTGCCCGTCCATCCTGTTTCCGCGGATGCAGACAAACACGTTCTGCGGCTGTACTTTTCTGCTGTCGCATGTGATTCCTGTAACTTCCGCATCCAGACTGCCCTGCTGGAGCTGATATGCGATCCGTTTTTGTAACGTGCGCATGTTTTTCATGCCGGGACCTCCCTTTCACGTTTCAAATCCCTACGACTCAGATACTTTTATAGAATACCATAGTCCGAAAAACATTTCAATGTGCGCAATGTCGGTTTCTTCTTGATTTTTGCCTCCATAAACTTTATAATAGTTCTATATTGATGCCTGGTTTTTTCGTATCAAAATCTATGAACTGCAAAGAGAGGTATCTTCCAATGAAAAGAAAAAAAATAGTTGTTGCACTGGGACACAAAGCTCTTGGAACGACGCTGCCGGAACAGAAAGCAGCCGTAAAACGTTCCGCAAAAGTAATCGCAGATCTCGTTGCTGCCGGCGCTGATGTTGTCATCACCCACAGCAATGCGCCGCAGGTCGGCATGATCCACATGGCGATGAATGAATTCGGCAAAATGCACACCGACTACAGCGCAGCCCCGATGTCTGTCTGCTCCGCTATGAGCGAAGGCTACATCGGCTACGACCTGCAGAACGCCATCCGTGCTGAGCTTCTCCGCAGGGGAATCTTCAAAACCACATCCACGATTCTTACACAGGTTGAAGTAGATCCGTACGACGATGCCTTCAACAATCCGGTCAAACTGATCGGCCGTACGCTTACCAAAGAGGAGGCTGACGCAGAGGAAGAAAAAGGAAACTACGTAACGAAAACCGAGGACGGCTACCGCCGAATCGTTGCTGCTCCGAAGCCGCAGGATATCGTAGAGATCGACTCCATCCGTCTTCTTCTCGATGCCGGACAGGTTGTCATCGCAGCAGGCGGCGGCGGAATCCCGGTTCTCCCACAGAATGAAGAGTTAAAGGGTGCATCCGCAGTCATCGAAAAAGACCTCACCAGCGGCCTGATGGCAGAAATGCTGAACGCAGACATGCTGATGATCCTGACCAGCGTGGAAAACGTTTCCATCAACTACGGTACCCCGGACGAAAAACCGCTGGAGCACATCACCGTTGCTGACGCGAAGAAATACATCGCAGAAGGCCAGTTCGGAGAAAACTCCATGCTGCCGAAGATGGAAGCAGCTGTTTCTTTCCTCGAGAAAGGCATCGGCCGTACCGCAGTCATCACTTCCATTGATTCCGCACTCGCCGGATTCCAGGGAAAAACAGGTACGATTATTGAGTAATACAAAGTATACAAAAAAGGATTCCCTCGAGTGGGAATCCTTTTTTTCTACTCTTTTTCCGGACTAAAAAGCCAGATTAGAAAGTAAATTTATCTGCAAAGTAAGCATCGAGATCCTCAATTTTAATTCTCTCCTGCTCCATGGTGTCACGGTCACGGACGGTAACAGCACCATCGGTCTCGGAATCGAAGTCGTAGGTGATGCAGTACGGAGTACCGATCTCATCCTGACGGCGATACCGTTTTCCGATATTTCCACGGTCATCAAACTCGCAGTTGTATTTCTTGGACAGCTCTGCAAAGACTTTCTCAGCGCCCTCGTTCAGCTTCTTGGAAAGCGGAAGCACACCGATTTTTACCGGTGCCAGTGCCGGATGGAAATGCATCACAGTACGAACATCATTCTTCTCTGCGTCGAGAACTTCCTCGTCATAAGCGCTGCACAGGAATGCCAGAACGACACGGTCAGCACCAAGAGACGGCTCGATAACATACGGGATGTATTTCTCGTTCTTCTCTGGATCGAAATAGGTCATATCCTGTCCGGATACATTCTGATGCTTGGTCAGGTCGTAATCGGTACGGTCTGCGATTCCCCACAGCTCGCCCCATCCGAACGGGAACAGGAACTCGATATCGGTTGTTCCCTTGCTGTAGAAGCTCAGCTCTTCCGGAGAATGGTCTCTTGCACGCATCTCTTCGTCTTTCATGCCGAGGCTCTTCAGCCAGTTGATGCAGAAGCCTCTCCAGTACTGGAACCAGTCAAGGTCGGTGCCAGGCTCGCAGAAGAACTCCAGCTCCATCTGCTCGAACTCACGGGTACGGAAGGTGAAGTTACCCGGTGTAATCTCGTTACGGAAAGATTTACCGATCTGGCCGATTCCGAACGGAATTTTCTTTCTGGAAGTACGCTGTACGTTTTTGAAATTTACGAAGATACCCTGTGCAGTCTCCGGACGAAGATATACGGTGTTCTTCGCATCCTCTGTAACACCCTGGAAGGTTTTGAACATCAGGTTGAACTGGCGGATATCGGTAAAGTTATGTTTTCCGCAGGACGGACACGGAATCTGATGCTCCTCGATGAAGTTCTTCATCTCTTCCTGGGACCATGCGTCTACGCTGCCGCCTTCGATTTCAATACCTTTTTCCTCACAGAAGTCTTCGATCAGCTTGTCTGCACGGAAACGCTCGTGGCACTCTTTACAGTCCATCAGAGGATCGGAAAATCCGCCGAGATGACCGGAAGCTACCCATGTCTGCGGGTTCATCAGGATCGCGCAGTCAACACCTACGTTGTGCGGGCTCTCCATGACGAATTTCTGCCACCATGCTTTTTTCACGTTGTTTTTCAGCTCAACACCGAGCGGGCCGTAATCCCAGGTATTTGCCAGGCCGCCGTAGATTTCGGAACCCGGATATACAAAACCTCTGGATTTTGCTACTGCCACAATTTTGTCCATTGTCTTTTCCATAGTTAGTTACTCCTCTATTTTATTTGTTTACTTACCATAAACAACAATAACAGGACTGGCAAGAAGAACGTCCTGCTCATATTCCTGCTCTGTTTCTTCTGTCTTAGTCTGCTCTGATGATGACGCAGAAGCACTCTCTGTGGACTTTGTGGTCCACTCGCCGGCCGTATCCACCGTGTTTTTTCCTTTGATCACGGCTGTACCGGAAACGCAGAGCACCGGATCTTCCGTTACGATTTCCAGCGGCTCCTCGCAGACAATCACGCGTACATGCTTAACGCCTTTGACCGCATCTTCGACTGAAACCTCATTGCCTTTAGAATCGACAAAGGAAGCGGAAAAATCATATCCCGCTTCTTCTGCCTCATCCAGCGTGCCTGCGAAAAATTCTGCTCCGTGATAATCCGCGTAGGACTGGTAATCTCCGTATTCCATCCGGATCTCCACCTTGTCCTCTTTGATCTGGCATTTTTCCAGCTTCACGGAATCCGCATCGCCGCGCTCCTCTGTGAATTTTTTGATGTCATCCTCCACAAAGACCTTCAGTTCGTCTTCCGTGTAATCATCGTCTTTGCTGTAATCTTCCACAATGGCTTCTGTCACAACACCATTTTTGCTCACATAGACAGATGTCGTTGTCACATCTTTTAACTTCTCACAGCCCGACAGCAGCACGGAAGCCGCTGTCAGAACTGCGAGAAGCTGTCCTGCTTTTTTCATAAAAATCCTCTAAAAACCGCCTGAATTATTTGTTGCGGTAAATGATATCGTCTCTTCCCGGCCCGTTGGAGATCATGGTGATCGGGAATCCGATTTCTTTCTCTACAAACTCGATGTAGTTTCTGCAGTTTTCCGGCAGTTCCTCATATTTCTTGATGCCGCGGATATCGCATTTCCAGCCCGGAAGCGTTTTCAGCACCGGTTTTGCTTTCTCAAGAATGCTGGTGTTCGGGAAATCGTGGATTTCTTTTCCGTCTACTTCGTATGCTGTGCAGACCGGAATCTCATCCAGATAGCCAAGTACGTCAAGTACGGTGAACGCTACATCGGTGGTACCCTGCATTCTGCAGCCGTAACGGGAAGCAACACAGTCGAACCATCCCATACGTCTCGGGCGGCCTGTGGTTGCACCGAACTCTCCGCCGTCTCCGCCGCGTCTTCTGAGCTCATCTGCCTCATCGCCGAAGATCTCGGAAACGAAAGCACCTGCTCCTACTGCGCTGGAGTAAGCTTTGCATACGGTTACGATTTTCTTGATTTCATATGGCGGAACACCTGCTCCTACTGCGCCGTAGCCGGCCAGTGTGGAAGAAGAAGTTACCATCGGGTAAATTCCGTGATCCGGGTCTTTTAAGGAACCAAGCTGACCCTCAAGCAGGATCTCCTTGCCTTCCTGAATCGCGTTCCACAGGAATGCGGAAGTATCGCATACGTATGGCTCAACCATTTTTTTGTATTCCATCAGCTCTGCATAGATCTCATCCGGATTTAACTGCGGTTTGTGATACAGATGCTCGAGCAGAATGTTCTTGGTTTCGCATACGGATTTCAGTTTCTCTTTCAGGTGCTCATCGTCGAACAACTCGTTTACCTGGAAACCGATTTTTGCATATTTATCTGAGTAGAACGGAGCGATACCGGATTTGGTGGAACCAAAGGATTTTCCGCCCAGACGCTCTTCCTCATACTGATCGAACAGGATGTGGTACGGCATTACCATCTGTGCACGGTCGGAAATTTTGATCTTCGGTGCCGGCACTCCCTTCGAAACGATCTCATTTAACTCTTTGATCAGAACCGGAATATTGAGTGCAACACCGTTTCCGATTACGCTTGTTGTGTGGCTGTAAAATACGCCGGATGGAAGGGTATGAAGTGCAAACTTTCCATAGTTGTTTACAATGGTATGGCCTGCATTCGCACCACCCTGGAAACGGACAATAATGTCTGCCTCTTTTGCGAGCATATCGGTAATCTTACCTTTTCCCTCGTCTCCCCAGTTTGCTCCTACTACTGCCTTAATCATGTGACATCCTCCTAATTCAACGTATACTTGCGGCCTCTTTGTTTCGGCCGTTCATGCATAGTATACCATGTTTTCTTCATAAGTAAAACTTATTATTACTTATAAAATTTGTTTTTTTATTATTTCTGTTTATCAAACGCATCAGACGTTGATTTCCGCAGTCATGCCAAGTGCCTCTTTGTTTGCCTCAAGCACCGGATTAACTACGTTCTTCAGGAATGCGTCAACCTGTACGGATGCGCGGCCTGTGTATTTGGACGGATCCATCGTCTTTTCCAGCTCTTCTTTGGTCAGATGGAACATCTCATCCGCTGCGATCAGATCCAGAAGATCGTTGTCGCGGCCTTCCTCTTTGACATGTTTTCCGGCGATCATGGACAGCTCGCGGATTCTCTCATGCAGCTCCTGACGGTCGCCGCCTGCTTTTACCGCATCCATCATGATATTCTCAGTTGCCATAAACGGAAGCTCTGCCATCATGTGTTTTAAGATAACCTTTGGATAAACCACAAGTCCGTCTACGACGTTCATGCACAGATCCAGGATACCGTCGATGGCAAGGAAGCCTTCCGGAATGGAAAGTCTCTTGTTTGCAGAGTCATCGAGGGTTCTCTCAAACCACTGTACAGAAGAGGTGATGGCCGGATTTAATGCATCGGTGATCACATAACGGGACAGGGATGCGATACGCTCGCTTCTCATCGGATTTCTCTTGTATGCCATGGCGGAAGATCCGATCTGTCCTTTCTCGAACGGCTCCTCAACTTCTTTTAAGTGCTGCAGAAGACGGATGTCGTTGGAGAATTTTGTTGCGCTTGCCGCAATGCCTGCCAGAACGTTTAATACTCTCGTATCGACTTTTCTGGAATACGTCTGTCCGGAAACAGGATAGCAGTTCTTGAAGCCCATTTTCTCAGCGATCATCGGATCAATCTTGTCGATGGTCTCCTGATCTCCGTCGAACAGCTCTAAAAAGCTTGCCTGTGTGCCTGTTGTTCCTTTGGAGCCGAGCAGCTTTAAGGTGCTCTGTACGTACTCGAGATCTTCAAGGTCCATTAAGAACTCCTGCATCCACAGGGTTGCACGTTTTCCGACGGTGGTCGGCTGTGCCGGCTGGAAGTGGGTGAATGCAAGGGTCGGCTGGTCTTTGTAGGTATCCGCAAATTTTGCCAGCTCAGCGATAACGTTCACCAGTTTTTTCTTCACCAGCTTTAAGGCTTCGTTCATGACAATGATATCGGTATTGTCGCCTACGTAGCAGCTGGTTGCTCCCAGATGGATGATTCCTTTTGCTTTCGGACACTGTACGCCGTAGGCATACACATGGGACATTACGTCATGACGGCAGACTTTCTCTCTTTCTTTTGCCACATCGTAGTTGATGTTCTCGGCATTTGCTTTCAGTTCTTCGATCTGCTCATCTGTAATAGAAAGTCCCAGTTCTTTTTCTGTCTCAGCCAGTGCAATCCATAACTTTCTCCAGGTACGGAATTTCATATCCGGGGAGAAGATGTACTGCATCTCCTTGCTTGCATAACGTTCGGAAAGAGGGCTTACATATCTGTCAGTTCCGCTCATAGACACGATTCTCCTTTTCTTGTCAAAATGTGTATTCGGTTTCTCTTTTATCCCCGCTCTTTTTCATTCCCAAAAACAGAATGGGACGTATAAAGAGCGTGTTTGAAATACGTTTCAACCACGCTCTAGTATAACGCATGTTGTTTTTTTAGGCAAGTGCAACGTCGTTACTTCTCACGAAATTTTCCCAAAAAGCCCTGCATTCTGGCATTTTCGGAATCGAAAACTTCGTCCGGTGTTCCCTCCACGGCGATCACACCCTGGTCCATAAAGATGACGCGGTCGGAAATTTCCCGGGCAAAATTCATCTCGTGGGTAACGATCACCATCGTCATGTTCATCTCCGCAAGAGATTTGATGACCTTTAAAACTTCGCCTGTCAGCTCCGGATCGAGTGCCGATGTCGGCTCATCGAAAAAGAGCACCTTCGGTTTCAGCATCAGCGCGCGCGCAATCGCAACTCTCTGACACTGGCCGCCGGAAAGCTGACACGGATACGCCTTTTCCTTTCCGGTCAGACCCATTTTTCCAAGCAGCTCTTCCGCCTGTGCTTCCACCTCCGCGCGGTTCCGCTTCTGTACATGGATCGGCGCATCGCAGAGATTTTTCATAACATTATAATGAGGAAACAGATGGAAACTCTGGAATACCATTCCAAAATTCTCCTGTATTTTCCGTAGTACGGCAGGCTTCGCATAGACGGATTTTCCGTTTTCCATTGTAACTGCCTGCTTGCCAAGGTACGCCAGATCACCGCCGTCCATCGTTTCAAGCATTGCCGCGCACCGCAGCAGTGTCGATTTTCCCGATCCCGACGGGCCGATGATCGAGAGCACCTCGCCCTCTTCTACTTTGAGGGAAATATCTTTTAACACTTCGAGATCCCCAAAGCTCTTTCTTATATGGTTCATTTCCAGATAAATCATATCGTTTTCCGCTCTCTTCTATAGTTAATGATAATAAGAAAATTTCTTTTCCAAAAGTTCCATCACCCACGCCACGACAAAATTGAAGATGTAGTAGAAAATACCGGCGGCGACGAACGGAACCATCGTGGTCTTGGCCGCCGCGATCTGTTTTGCGATCGTGAACATTTCCACATAGGAAATGGAAAAGGCCAGCGACGTATCCTTGACCAGCGTAATCACCTCATTGGTGATCGCCGGCAGAATCCGTTTCACAACCTGCGGCAGAATAATGCGGACAAACGTCTGTCCCTTCGAATAACCAAGAAGCTTTGCTGCCTCGTACTGTCCACGATCCATCGAAACGATGCCGGAGCGGTAGATTTCTGCAAAATAGGCGCCGTAGTTTAAGGCAAATCCGGTGATAATCGCCGGAAAGCGCCATTTTCCGATGTTCATACCGAACAGATAGAACGGTCCGAAGTAAACCACCATGAGCTGCAGCATCAGAGGCGTGCCGCGCATCAGGGAGATATAGAGCCGGAAAATTCCGCTCACAATCCGGTTTTTCGACATACGCCCGAAGGCGATCAGCAGACCGAGCGGCAGGGAAAATACGAGCGTCAGGACAAATATCGAGATCGTTCCCGCCATTCCGGTACTAAGCTGTGATAGAATTATGGACAACTTCATGCTGCTTTACTCTCCTTTTTTCTCCAGACACACCATGTCTGCGATTCCGTATTTTTCTGCGAGCTTGTCGAATGTTCCGTCGGCCAGAACCTGCTGCAGGCCTTCGTTTACTTTATCGCAGAGCTCGGTATTTCCTTTTTTGAATCCGATCGCATATTTCTCAGAGTTCAGGTGCTCGTCGAGGATTTTGTATCCTTCTCCGCGGCTTTCCAGCTGATATTTGGCAACGCCGATATCCATGGCAACCGCATCGATGGAACCTGCCTGAAGCTCTACAAACGCATTGTTGTAATCCGGGAACTGCTGCAGAGCGGCGAAAGTATCGGCGAGTTCTTTCTGACCGCCTTCTTCCTCACTCTGTAAAAGATCGAGTGCTGCGGATGCTGCCTGCACACCGACCGTCTTTCCTGCCAGATCGGACAGGCTGTTGATGCCGGAATTCTCAGATACGACCATCACCTGGCTGTTGTCCACGTACGGATCGGACCAGGTGTAATCGTCCTCTCTGCCGTTCATGGTAAAGCCGTTCCAGATGCAGTCAATCGCACCAGAATTCAGCTCGGTATCTTTCGCATCCCAGTTGATCGGGGTTTTTACCAGCTTCCAGCCGTAAATCTCGCAGACTGCCTCGGCGAGCTCCAGGTCAAATCCGGTGTAATCGCCGGTCTCATCGTCCATGTAGCCGTACGGCGGGTATTCTGCATCGAAGCCTACGGTAAAGGTTGTCGTTCCGTCTGTGGAAGAGGATGCTGCTCCTGCTGATGAGGCGGATGTTTTTGCTGTGTCTGCAAAGCCGCAGCCAGCCAGCAGGGCAGATACACAAAAGGCTGCTGTCAAAATGCTAACCATTTTCTTTTTCATAATAATCTTCTCCTTTTCTACGTGATCATGTTATCACTGTACTACGCTAAACTAATTGGTATCCTACCATACTCCGGCACCGCCTGTCAACCCGCACCGGTTAAATAATCCAGAAAACCTGTTCCAACACAAAAAAAGTCTCCGAAACGGTCAGCAGATTCTGCTTTTTTCCGTCTTCGGAGACTTTGATTTTTCTATTTTGGATAACTATTTATAAACCCTTGTTACACGGCTGCTGATATCGCAGAGCATCTCGTAATCGAAACGTGCCGCCGGGTTGGCGATCTCTTCGATCGTGATGGTCTCATCCCCGTCGGTTCCGACAAGCGTTACAACGTCCTCCACCTGCACATCCGGGATGTCGGTCACGTCCACCATCATCTGATCCATACAGATTCTTCCGATGATCGGTGCTTTTTTCCCGTGGATCAGCACACAGCCCTGGTTCGAGAGAGCTCTCGGATAGCCGTCTGCATAGCCGGCTGAAACAGTTGCGATCCGTGTCATCGGTTTCTCGGTCACATACGTGGCACCGTAGCTGACGCCGATGCCCGGGCCGACTTCCTTCACATGGATGACATGGCTCTTCCAGGAAAGCGCCGGGATCAGATCGAGGCGCTCTTTTTTTACCTCCTCGGATGGGTAAATGCCGTAGGTGATGATACCGGAACGCACCATCTCAAAGCGGTGATCGTCAAATTCCATGATTCCGGCGGAGTTGCAGATATGGCGAAGCGGAATCGTCACGCCGCGCTCTGCTAAAAGTGCCGTCATCTTATCATATTTTTCCATCTGCATCGAACAGTACGTCTTGTCTTCCTGATCGGCGCAGGAGAAATGCGTAAACATACCTTCCAGCTCGATGTGCGGAAGATCCGCGATTTTTGCCGCCACATCCGCATCGTGCTCCGTCACCTGGAAGCCAATCCGCGTCATGCCGGTATCGACCGCAAGGTGTGCTTTTGCTTTCCGGTTCTGGCGTGCTGCCTCTTTTTCGAGGGCAAGTGCCTGTGCGTAGCTGTCGATCGTCTGAGTGATGTCGTATTCCACAAGGTCGCCGTACTGGGACGGGGACACGTAGCCGAGAATCAGGATCGGCGCGGAAATGCCGTTTTCTCTGAGCTCGACAGCCTCCTCGATGGTTGCGGTTGCAAAATAATCAACCTGGTTTTCCAGATAGGATGCTACCGGAACGGCACCGTGGCCGTAGGCGTTCGCTTTTACAACGCCAAGGAGTTTCACGCCCTCCGGTAGTCTTTTTTTCACTTCTCTGATGTTATGCCCGATCGCTTCGAGTGAAATCTCTGCATAACAGCGTAAGTATCTGTTCACTTTTTTCCTTCTTTCTTTCCGTACTTTTTCTGAGACGCCAAAACGTGCCTGAAAACTCTTTCGGATTATTTTCAGACACGCTCTCGTATCAGATTCCGGCTGTGCCGGTTTTTATTTGTCCGGTCTGCGGATGGCGGAATAGATATTTTTTACATTTTTCAGCACTACATGCGTTCTTGTCGCATCGACGCCCGGAAGGCTCATCACCTGGCGGTGGATTTCTTCGAGTTCGTCGGATGAGTGACAGGAAATGCGGATAATCAAATCAAAATCTCCGGTCTGATAATAGCAGGATACGATGTACTCCAGTTTCTGGATCGCATCTGCAAAACTGTCAAAGAACTTCGGATGCTCCAGGCTGACTTCCATCAGCGCGGTCATCTCATTTCCCGTTTTCTTTTCGTCTACAATAATGGTGTATTCTTTAATCACTCCGGTTTCTTCCATTTTACGGATTCTCTCGATGACTGCAGAAACCGATAAATGAATCTCTTTGCTGATATTGGAAGCCGTCTCGCGGGCATTTTTCTGCAATATCTTCAGAATCTTATAATCAATGGCATCCATGTATTTTTCCTCCCATAAGAATTGACAGGGCTCTTCTTTCCAGATTTTAGCATAAAATTTCCCTGTCACTACCTTTCTATTATATCAAATTTTTCAGATAAGTCCAGTTTTTCCCAAAACATTTTATAGAAAGATTAGAATTCCTCTTTAAATTGCACAGATGCCGGTTTTTCTATTCTTCGAAGGTTTCTGCAATATCCTGCATCAGAATGCCGATCCCGAGGTGCTGCGGACACTGTTTTTCACAGCGGTAACAGTTGATGCAGTCGTCGGCGCGTTTTTCCTGGCTTTCGTATTCTGCGCGGACGGCCTCGATGCCTTCGCTCTCCGTCCGGTTGTAGAGTTCGAACAGCAATGGGATGTTGATTTTTACCATACACGGCATGCAGCCCTGGCAGCCGGTACAGGCGACCAGATGTTCTGCTCCATTCTCCTGCATAGGGAAGTTCCCCCTTTTTCTTTGTTTTCCGTTTTTTTATTATAGTACACTTTCCTTCCCGGAACAAGACTGATATTTACGTGCTATTCACCGGACGTTCACTTGCGCCATTTGCCCTGAATTTTCACCTTTTTCAGTATTTTAAAATTTTTTTTAATTTTTTTTAAAAAAGGGGTTGACTTTTCTCCGGCTTTCCTGTAGAATACGTTTTGTCAGTGAGGCACGGCAGTCAACAAGACAGAGAAAAAAATCAGTGCCAATCATCTGCGGGTGTAGTTCAATGGTAGAACACCAGCCTTCCAAGCTGGATACGTGGGTTCGATTCCCATCACCCGCTTTTTGCGTGCAATGAATGTGCTAAGAATGAATCCTTTTCATTCTTAGCATTTTTTATTTTAGATAAACTTTATACTTTTTCCCTTTTAACCTGCTTCTTTCTATGTTATCCTATCATTATCGCGTTAGAAAAACGCACAGAATTACGGAGGTTTTTCCTATGGAAAAGAAAACTGCATTCAAAGACCTTTCCCGCAAAGCAAAGGTGCAATATATCTGGGACTATTACCGCTGGCACATCATTGCTGCCATCTGCCTTGTGGCGTTTGTCATTTCTATGATCGTACATTATGCTGCCTATAGGGAAAGTGTTTTAGATATAGTGATGGTAAATACCCTAAATCCTTATGAAGAAAGCGTTTCTTCCACAGATGAATTTTTTGAACAGGAAGGCTTTACAAAGAAAGAAGAAGTTACCGTAGATACCTCCATCACTTTTTCTGATGACGATAATTACTCCACAAACTACTATAGTAACCAGAAACTGACTTTAAAACTTTCTGTCGGTGATGCCGACGTTCTTTTTGCACCGGAATTTGTGTTCCAGCAATACGCTGATGCCGGAAGTCTTATGCCTCTTACGGATTATTTAACAGCGGATGAATTAGAACAGTACAAAGATATGATCGTCTATGCAACAGATTCCGAAACCGGTGAGACACTCCCTTGCGGTCTGGAACTGAACGACAACCAATGGCTTTCTGACTACGGTTACTACACCGGAACGGTCTGCTTCGGCATTGCATACGCAACTGATAACAAAGGGAATGCTGTTGATTTCTTTCATTATGTTATGAACTGAACACCTATTGATAAAAAAATCGTGCAAACATGATACGTTTCTGTTCGCACGATTTTTTATTTCAATTATGATTTACAATCTCCGTTACTCCAGCTTAAACCGTTTCACCTCAGTATCAAGCAGATCTGCGATCTCATTGTTATGATCAGCCGCTTTCTGGATATCTCCCACACTTCCTGTAAGATCTGTGGACATTTCTGCCACATTTACAATGCCCTTTGCGCTCTCTTCGACAGCAGCACTGACTGCTGTAGTCGATTCTTTGATCTCATCCATGGCTTTCTGCAATTCGCCGGCAGCACTTGTGAAATCTTCCATAATGGCATTCATATCACCTGCATCTTTGCTGTAAAACTCACTCATTTCCACTAACTGCTGATAACCATCCATAGCAGTTATTCCCGCAAATTCGACCATATTTTCTGCCTCTTGTGCCAGACCATTCACAGCCTCAACTACCGCTGCGCTCACTTTTTGTATCTGTTCTGCAGCTTCTGCCGAATTGGCAGCAAGTTTTCCGATTTCATCTGCCACGACTGCAAATCCTTTTCCTGCCTCTCCTGCCCTTGCCGCCTCAATGCTCGCATTTAATGCCAACAGATTGGTCTGATCGGTGATCTCGATAATATTTGCCGTAAGCTGTGCTATCTCCTGCACCGCTTGGGACTGCTCGATCTTCTCATTCAATTTCTGTGCCATGTCGGCCACCTGCGTTGCAACCTCCTGCTGTTTGCTTGAGGCTTCTGTGCGGACACTGTCTGCCCGTCCGTTCATTTCACCGGAAGACTCTTTTCCATGCTCTGCACGTGCTGCCATGTTTTCAATGGATGCATAAACCTGTCCCACTGAGGTGCTGATCTGCTCCAGTGAAGCGTTTGTCTCCTCCATTGCCGCACTCATTTCCTCCATAGTTGCGGAAACGTCTGTGATATTCACCTCTGCTGCTGCAAGGTTTTGTGCAATCTTTTGTGACGAACCATTTAAATGTTCTGAATTGTCGGAGATCTTCAACATGATTCCCCGTATGTATTCCAATAAAGCATTGACATTCCCTGCAATGAGTTCCATCTCATCTCCACTGTGGATGTCCAGCTTCTGCGTCAGATCTCCCTCATTATGCACGATCTCATAAATCTTGTCGTCCACTTTCTGAAGACCTCTCGTGATCGTTGAAATAATGATGCTGAGAGCCGCTACTGCCAGGACAATGCAGACCGCACCAATCTTGACCACTCCCACAAGTGATGCCTCAAGCCGGGCAGTAATATCAGATGCATCATAATCACACCCCAGAACTGCCACCACTTTTCCTGCGCTGTTTGTGATTGGCTTGTAGACTGTGATCAGGTCTCCATCCTCCGTCTCATCAATATAATCCTGCACATATTCCTGTCCTTCAAATACAGATTTTAACTCCTCATAAGAGTCAGCAAAAGGATCCCCGAGATAACTTACATCTTCGGTTGCTTCCACATCTACTCCGTAATAAACATTTGTCCCATCGGTATATAAAGTATACAGATATGCAATCCCACAGCTGTCCTTCATATTTTTTAAGGCTGCCAGGACTCCTTTATATGCATCGCTTTCTTCTGCCCCCGGAACGATCTGCTCCACCTCGTCGCCATCTAACATACGAAGTGTCAGATCTGCCGCCATGTCTGCCTCCTGAACGCCCATCTCAACCATGCCGTCTTGGATATGTTTGTAAGAATTTACTCCCATAACCACACAGACAACGAGTACACATACACATACCGGGATCAGTATTTTAAATTTGATCCCCAGCTTTCTTGTTCTGACTTTCCGCTTCATCTATTGTTCCTCCAGATTTTCTCTTAAACACACGCATTTCCACAACACCTGTATTTTCCGTCTTTGATATTACTATTATATACCAAAAAAGCACAGATTCAAGTAAAAATCCCCGATAGACCGTCTCATACCGGGGATTTCTGTTATCCGGAAAAGTATTCTTTTTTACTCTAAGATCACGACCGAATACGCAGGTATGGTAAGCTGTTCTTCATCCAGAACGGCAGCTTCCGTTCCTGTCAGAAGCTCCCCTGCGATCTGCAATGGATATTTCCTGTCTTCCGTTGCTCCGAGAGCTGATTTCCCAAAATCGACCGTCTGTGCCTTCTCTGAAGTATTGAACACCAGCGTCAATTGTCCCTCATCACAGGTTTTCCGGATCACGCATACCGTATCATCCGAAATCCCCTCATCAAATGCGACCTTTCCTCTGGCGATCACCGGATACTCATTCCGCAATGCGATCGTCTGTTTCACAAAGTTATAAATGGAATTACCATCGTTTTCCTGCTCCTCTAAACTGCCATACTTCATCTTAATATCGTCCATATCCTTTGGTCCGCCACACATACCCGTAGCATCGGCATCCGTCGACCAGTACATCGGAGCACGCTTATTTTCATCTTTTCCGGAGCCTTTCATTCCAAGCTCCTCCCCATAATACAAAAATGCACTTCCCGACATCAGAAGATTCATTGCATTTCCAAGCTTTGTCTGCGCTTCACTATAATCGCCGGAATAATAACCTGCGCTCCGCGCCATATCATGATTGGTGTAAAACGGTGCGTCAATGTAAGTATCACTGTAGCTGCCGTAAAGCTCCTGCGTATTGACAAGACTCTTTCCGTAAGCGGAAGCGCCATTGATTCCCTTTACTGTGTCTGCGATGATACCGTCCTTATCCGCAAAAGTAAAATCAAAGAAACTGTCCATGCCACTCTGATAATATTTCGCATAGACATTGTAATCATTCCATGCCTCTCCGACCAGATATGCATCCTCTTTTTTGGATTTCACCATATCATTAAACCAGGTCAGGACTGCAATATTTTTTTCATCTGCGCCCGAATAGAATTCCTTTACTGCATCCAGACGGAAACCATCCACTCCGAGATCCAGCCAGAACTGTACGATCTGTTCAAACTCTGTCTTTAACATCTCATTATCCCAGTTGAGATCCGGCATCTCGCTCCAGAACTGTGCCTCATAGTACCAGTCTGTTCCCTCCACCGGATAATAACCGCCCAGTTTTTCTTTGGAAAAATTATAATAATCTACATAAGGGCACTCTGACGCATCTGGTTCTGCACCTTTCGGAAGACCCTGCAAATATTGGTATGCAGTCTGAAACCACTCATGCTGTGAAGATGTGTGGTTCATGACAAAATCGATGATCACATTGATTCCACGCTTATGGCATTCATCTACAAGTGTCGTAAAATCGTCCATCGTCCCGTACTCCGGATCAATCGCTTCATAATCCGTCACATCATACTTGTGATACGTCGTGGACGGCATGATCGGCATCAGCCAGATACCATTGCATCCCAGATCCGTGTCCGTCTCAGGATCACCGTCATTGATATAATCGAGATTTTCCGTCAGTCCTTTCAGATCACCGATTCCATCTCCGTCACTGTCATAAAAACTGTAAACAAACACTTCATAATAAGTTCGGTAATTGTCATCAATCACATTCTCTTCTGCTGTATTGACCTGCTGCATCAGAGATAATGCGGTAACTTCATCCCCTTCTTTTTCTGTATCTGCCTCTGTTCCACTCTCCGACATTGTCTCTGTATTATCCACAGTACCTACGGTTCCACTGGTGCTATTTCCACAAGCGGTTGTCTGTACCAACATCATTCCTGCTAACAGGGCTGCAATCAAACGTTTTTTCATTCCTATAACCATGCCTTTCTCATATCATTTAAAGCTTCTCTTCTTCGTATTATACAACAAAGTGTGCGCTTGCGCACACTTTCGCACACGAGCGGATAGCGTAGCTATATATTCATCTCCGCGAGTTGCGCATCCTCGCGGAGCGTTTTTATGTTTACATAAAAAGGGACTGCTGTATCAAGATTTTCACTCTCATACAACAGTCCCACACACAGCCAAAACTTATCCGCTGCCTGGGTTAACCCTTTACAGCTCCACTCATTCCATCTACATAGAATTTCTGTGTCAGTAAGAACAGAATTGCAATCGGAATGGATACCACAACTGCGCCTGCGGCAAAACAGGTATACCAGCTGTCAATGTATTCTTTTTCAAGCATCTTCCAAAGACCGATAGACACGGTGTAGTACTGTGCATCAGCACGGCAGATAACCTTTGCAAAAATGAAGTCTACCCACGGTCCCATGAAGGATGTCAAAATGGTATAAACAATAATTGGTTTACTGAGTGGCGCGGTAATTTTGGTAAATACCTGCCATCTTGTTGCCCCATCGATGATCGCAGCCTCGTCCAGCGCCTTCGGGATCGTGTCAAAGAAACCTTTTGCAACATAGAATCCAACACCGGATCCTGCTGAGAATACGACGATCAAAGCGATACGGATCATAGATCCCTCTGCCAGTCCAAGAGCCTTTAAAATATAGTAAACAGCGATCATGGACATAAAGGATGGGAACAATCCGAGGATCATTGCGACATTCATAAATGGTTTTCTCATGTTAAAACGCATTCTTGACATTGTATAAGATACTGAAAGTACAAAAATGGTTGAAATGATACATGTAAAAATCGCAATGATAAAAGTATTCACAAACATTTTCGGGAAGTTCAAAATACTTGTATCTGTGAATAATTTCACATAGTTGTTAATCGTATAAGTCTTCGGGAAGAAAGTGGTTACGTAAGAACCTTTCTCACCGCGGAAACTTGTCAGGACTACCCAGAAAATCGGCAGCACCCAGATGAATGACAGGATTGCCAGAAAAATATGGATAATAATATTCACAATTGTTTTCTTTGCTTTTGTGCCAGATGTCACTTGTTTTTTACTCATTACATGAATCCCTCCTCATCTTTGTAAGATGCGGTATTACGATATGTTACCAGCGCAACGATCGCAAGGACAATGAACGTCATAATACCAATTACTGCACCTAAGTTGTAGTAGTTCTTATCAACGGTCAGTTTGTACAGCCATGTAACAAGCAGATCTGTCTTACCGGCTGTTGCATCCACCGGTGTCGGATTACCGCCGGACAGCAGGTAGATAACGTTGAAGTTATTGATATTTCCGGTAAACTGTGTAATGAGGTATGGTGTCATGACAAATAACATATATGGCAATGTGATCTTGAAGAATATCTGGACTGCATTAGCTCCATCAATCTTCGCTGCCTCATATAATTCACCCGGAATGTTCTGTAAAATACCTGTTACCTGAAGTAACGTATATGGGATACCTACCCACAGGTTGATAACGATAACTGTCACTCTGGCCCATGTCGCACTTGAGAAAAATGGAAGCGCCGTATCGATCAGACCATATTTTAATAATAAAGTGTTCACGATACCGGTTGGCTGTAACATACTTCTCATGATCAGCAGGGAAACAAACTGAGGTACTGCGATGGATAATACAAAGCAGAATCTCCAGAATCCCTTAAAATGTGTCTCTTTACGGTTGATCACGATTGCAAGGATCATACCGAAAATATAGTTTAATGCTGTTGCAAAAATCGCCCAGGTGATCGTCCATGTCAGTACGGAATAGAACTGCTTACCGATACTGTCGTTCAAATTTAAGATTTTTGCAAAGTTTGCAAGCCCAACCCAGTCAAATAATACCAGATGATCATTTACCTTGCTGTAATTGGTAAATGCCATGGAAATATTATAGATCAGTGGAAGGATCGTAAAGATCAATACTCCCATGATCGGCGCTGCAAGTAATAATTTATGTAAATTTTGATCAAACAAACTCTTGAAGTCTTCTTTAAAGGTGTTCAGGTGCTTTCCTGATTTTGCAAGCACTTCTGATTTATAAGAGCTTTTTACTGCCTCTCTCCACACAACGATAAACATCAATGTAATATAAATCGTTGCAACTCCATACAACAGGATCAGGGATGACTGATCACCGGCAGTGTACTCATAGATACTTTTCTTTTCATTCCAGACTTTTTCCTGCTCTCTCCATCCCAATGATGGAAACATGGATAAATTATAAATTCCGGATTGGATCATAAACCATATATATCCAATCTCAACAACCAGAAACATCAGTCCCTTTGCGATCTGTCTGTGTGCGATATTACCCAAGCCCATAATAAGCAGGGAAAGCTTTGTAATGATGTTTCCTTTTGTAACCGCACCGGTCACGGTATATGGATCCGCAAACTCTTTTTTTCTTTTTCCAGCCTGTATCACGTTATGGGCCTCCTTAAAATAAAAATGGATTCCTTAGTATCAAACAATCCTCAGAGCGCTCATGCGCCCCGAGGTTTGTATTTTGCATGTAAGAATCTTCTGTATTCTTTTTACTGTGCTGCGTCTGTGTTCATTGCTGTATTCATATCTGCTGTCTTTTCTGCAGCGTTATCATGTGTGACCTCGCCAGCTACAAGTGCTTTACCCATGTTCTCAGCTGGTGACCAGTAGTTACTCATCTCAGGTACTAATGGCTGCATGATAGATGTGTTGATCATTGCGTCTGCAACTGCTGCTGCGATCTCATCATCAACTGCAATGTTTGTGTTTGTAGGAAGGATGTTTCTCATATCGTAGTGATCTTTCTGAGCGTCCTCACCTGCAAGGTAAGCTGCCAATGCCATAGCAACCTGCATGTTCTCAGCATTTGGGTTTACACCGATTGCTTTAGATCCGATGAAGGATTTCATCTGGCAGTCTGTTCCGTTTAAGTTAAATGATGGAAGTGCTGCAACACCCATGTTGTCACCAAGTGCTTCTTTTACAGCTTCTGCATTCCATGTACCGGAGAATACAGCGTTTACGCTTCCGTCACGTAAACCTGCAAGACCAGCTCCGTCTGCATCATTGATAAAGTTAGGATTTGCAACTACATCAACTAAGTAATCTGTAACAGCTGCTGCCTTTTCTCCATCGAAGTCGATACCTGCTGCTGCGTCTGTACCATCTCCGAATAATGAACAGCCATTTCCAACATAGAATGCCTGAATGTACCAGGAATCAGATAATGGGAAGGCAACTTTTCCTTTCTCCAACATTGTGTCAAAGCTCTTGATATCCTCATCAGAGAATACACTCTTATCATAGTACATGAACCATGTATTAGATGTAAATGGGAATGCTACTACTGCATCATTGTATGTAACAGATGCTGTAATGGAATCGGAGTTTGTGCTTGTTACATAATCAAGATAAGATCCGCCGAGCTCAGCAAGTGCGTTTGCTGCTACTAAATCAGGGATGTTATCGTTTGCCAGCATATAGACATCTGCAGATCCCTCAACGTCTGTTGTGACAGTAGCTTTTGCATCACCCTCTGCACATACACCATACTCAAATGTGACATCCCAGTTTGGATGAGCCGCATTGAATGCGTCACATTCTTTCTGTAACCAGCCTGTATCCTGATCTTCCTGTGGGCTCCATACAGTCAATGTACCGCTCCATGCTTCCTCTTCTTCTGTTGCTGCATCATCAGATGCTGCTGCTTCTGTAGAAGGTGCCGCATCGTTTCCTGCAGTTGTGTTGTCTGCTGCTTCCTGTTTGTCGCCGCAGCCTGCTGTCATTGTAGCTGTCATAGCTGCAACAAGTAATAATGAGATTGCTTTCTTTTTCATTTGATTCCTCTCCTTTTTTAGAATAAGACTTCTATATAAAATGCTTATGCATCTTATAGCGTATTTGTTATCTGCGATATACGGTTGCCAGAGTCCGTATCCATGCTCTCCGTTCTTCGCTCAAAGTATCTTTTCCGATACGCCAGCGCCAGTTGCGTCCCACCGTGGAAGGTGCGTTCATTCTGGCTTCATTTCCAAGCTTCATCAGATCCTGCATCTGGATAATGGCCACATCTGCGATACTTGCATAGGCTGCCCGGATCAGTGCATCCGGTATTTCTTCTTTATAATGAATGTTCAGATACTCATACAGATATGCCAGCTCGTAATCTGACTTATCCCGGAAATAACCAACGATCGTTTCGTTGTCGTGAGTTCCTGCATATACGACCATGTTCGTGTCCTGATAGTTATGTGGAAGATGCTCATTCGCGGTGTCATCATCAAAGGCAAACATTAAAATCTTAATGCCCGGCCATCCGGTTTTTGTCTTTAACTTTTTCACTCCCGGAAGCCCGCCCTTTGGTCCGATGTCTTCCACGATCACCCGCATATCACCCAGAACCTCTGTCATGGCATCTGTCAGTTTCCTGCCCGGTCCTTTGCTCCACTTGCCATTTCTTCCGTCTTCTGCATCTGCAGAAACGGTGTAATAACGCACCAGACCGGAAAAATGGTCTAACCGGATCACATCAAATAATTCCATGTTCTCAAGCATTCTTGCCTTCCACCATGCAAAGCCATCCTCTTCCATGACGTTCCAGTCATATACCGGACTGCCCCATACCTGACCGCTCTCGGAAAATGCATCGGGTGCTGCCCCTGCGACCACATTCGGTCTTCCATCCGGTTCAAGTAAAAACATCTCACGGTGTGCCCATACATCCACGCTGTCTGACGCCACATACAATGGCATATCACCGATGATCTGGACTCCACGGCTATTTGCGTACTGCTTCAGCTGCATCCACTGCTTAAAAAACTCGTACTGGCAAAATTTGCAAAACATGATGTCATTATGTAATATTTCCTGATACTCTTTCACTGCCTCCGGATCTCTGTCCCTGAGCGGCACGTCCCAGCTCTGCCATTCTATATCTCCAAAATGCCGTTTCAATGCGGTATAAAGAGAATAATCAGACAGCCATCTGTCGCTTTTTTCTGTAAAAACAAGGAAGTCTTCACTCTTCGCAGAAAATCTCGAAAAAGCCATTCGCAAAATCTTGTAACGGTTCTCATAGATGGTTGCATAATCAATATCTGCATCATCCGTTCCCCAGTTAAAACTGCGGATCTCCGTCTCCTGTAACAATCCATCCTTCACCAGATCATCCAGATCAATGAGATATGGGTTTCCGGCAAATGCGGAGTAGGACTGATACGGACTGTTTCCAAAACTGGTAGGACCGATCGGAAGCACCTGCCAGTACCTCTGCTTGAGATCGACAAGTAAATCAACAAATTGGAATGCAGCTTCCCCTAATGTTCCTATTCCATATGAAGATGGTAAGCTTGTGATTGCCAGCAGGACTCCTGCTCCTCTGGTCAATTCTTTTGATCCCAATTCATTTCCTCCCGTTCTGTTGGAATGATCCCGCATTCAAAACCTATACGAATTGTTTCGTGAATTTTCGTATCTGAGGTAATTTTAGTTTATTGAAACGTTTTTGTCAACGAATTTGCAAATATTAATATCGATTTTGCTATTTTTCACGTTTTTATATTTGTTTTTTTGTGTAAAATGACAAGTTTTTCTCGTTTTGTTTCGAAACTTTTTTGAAATCTCTGAGCAGACTGCTTGAAAACAGAAATTCGATTCTATATAATAAGGGAAGTATCGAATAATTATAACAAAGAGGATAAAGACTTGGCTACGATCAAAGATATAGCAAATCGTCTGGGTGTATCCGTCAGCACTGTCTCCAAAGGTTTGAACGGAGCAAGCGATATCAGTGATGAATTAAGACAGATGGTCTTAGATACCGCAGTGGAAATGGGATATGCGACCAAACGATCAAAAAAAGTAGAAAACCGCAAGCTTGCGATTTTCATTGAAAATATGGACTATGAAGCTGCCACACAGTTTGGTTATGAAATTGTCCTGGGATTCAAACAGAATGCGTTCCGCCACAACTGGGATGTGACAGTCATTCCGGTCACACCGGCATTCCAGCTCGCAGAAAAATATGACACCTATATGTTAAAGAATGGTTTCTGTGGAGCCTTTCTCGTCGGCTTCGCCCTTCACGACGAATGGATGAAACAGTTAGAACAAACCACCATGCCGACTGTTCTCTTCGACAATTATATTAAGAAGAATCCGAATGTTGCTTACATTGGAACGGACAACTATGAGGGAATCGATGCGGCAGTTGACCATCTCTACACACTCGGTCACAAAAAAATTGCCTTTTTAAATGGTTCCCTGCACTCCATGGTATCCGAGCAGCGTCAGGAAGCCTACTATAACAGCATGAAAGCACATGGTCTTGAGATCAATGAAGACCTGACCGTTTACGGCTATTATGTGGCAGACAGTGCAAAGTATCACGTTCCTACTTTTTTGGGTGCGGGTGCTACTGCGATCATCTGCGGCAATGACCTGATCGCATCCGGTGTTATCACGGAATGCAAGCTCCGCGGTTTCCGCGTGCCGGAAGATATCAGCGTGGTCGGATTCGATGACATTCCGATCTCCTCCATGCTAGAGCCACCGCTTACCACTATCCGGCAGGAACGCAGTGAACTCGGAAAATGTGCTTATGTCATTTTAAACTCCCTGGTACATCACATTCCAATCTGCCGCACACAGCTCCGTGCGACACTGATCGAACGTGAATCAACCGCAAGATATCAGGCTCCGGTCAAAAAACAATAAGATCACAGAAAAAAATCCGCCGTCCACAGGATCTGTGGGCTGGTGGATTTTTCTTATCTCAACACAAAAATAAAAAGCCCCAGATGCTGAACGAACTTCAACACTTGAGACCTCTTAATGCCGGCGACCGGAATCGAACCGGTACTGTATCGCTACAACAGGATTTTAAGTCCTGCGCGTCTGCCAGTTCCGCCACGCCGGCATATATGATAATGGGCAGAGGTGGATTCGAACCACCGAAGCAAGTTGCAGCAGATTTACAGTCTGTCCCCTTTGGCCACTCGGGAATCTGCCCATTCTTGTCAGCACAAATGTCCTGACAAGGATTGATTATAACATATCATTTTTCATTGTGCAAGATAAGATTTTATATTTTTTACACTTTATATTTCAGCACCGCAGCCGAATGAGGCAGCAGCGTGACGGTGATCCTTCCATCTTCCACTTCGTATTCTTTCGGCATGAGCGAATAGCCAGCCTCCGTGGTGATGATCAGACGCTCCATCTTACAATTTTTTGGAATACCGATACTCCATACTTCCTTTGTGATCTCCTTCTTCTCATCGCTATTATTCAGGATCACAACAAATTGCTGTGTCCGGTTAAACCTGCCGTAACACAATATGTCCTTTTCTCCTTGCAAAAGCTTTAAGGAACCGGTGCGTAAGGCTTCATTTTCCTTATGAATGCGGATCATATCCCGGTGAAAATCCACAAGCACCACATCTTCTTTTCCCCATGGATAGGTTCGGCGGTTATCAGGATCGGTGAATCCACACACGCCTGCCTCATCCCCATAATAAACCGTCGGTGCGCCCGGCCATGTCATCTGAACAACAACTGCTTCCCGGAAAATCCCAAAGTTGACGCCATACTCTGCGGCTTCCGACCCATGGGTTTCCACACGTCCTGCTGTTCCGTTGGTTCTTGTCAGGAATCTCGAATGATCGTGGTTGGATAATTCATTCATCGCACACTGTAACTGGGATGTCTGGAAACTTGCCATAAAGTGGCGCATAGCTCCCTCAAAATCATCCACCTTTCCCTTTTTCTCCGGGATATACTCGTCACTGTGTTTTTCCATTCCTGTCAGAAACCATGTCAAAGGTTCCATAAAGGCATCATAATTCATGACCGTATCCCACTGGTCACCTTTTTCTAACCAGTCTTTTGGGTCGCCATAATGCTCCGCCAGAATAAGTGCTTCCGGGTTGGCTGTCTTAACTGCTTTTCGAAAATCCCTCCAAAATTTATGATTGAACTCTGAAGAATGACCTAAATCCGCCGCAACATCCAGACGCCAGCCATCTACATAATATGGTGCTGACACCCATTTTGCTGCGATGCCAAGAATGTAATCGTACAACTCTTCCGAGCCTTCATAATTTAATTTTGGCAGCGTGTCATAATCCCACCACCCCTCATAAGAGGTGTTATCCGGCCAGCCGTTTTCATCCCGGAAACCGAAGAAACTGCGGTAAGGGCTCTCTTTCGACAAAAATGCACCGTCCTCGTAACCTCCGTTTGCGTGATAGATTTTTTCCCTGTCTAACCATTTATTGAACGAACCGCAGTGGTTAAACACACCGTCTAAAATAACTTTCATTCCTCTGGCGTGTATCTCTCTGACCAGCTCCGCAAAAAAAGCATTGCTCGCCTCTAAATTTTCCCGGTTTGTGACACGGTTTACATAACGCGTTGCCCTGCTGTTATCCGTTGTCCCGGATTGCAAAAGCTCCCCCTCATCGACCACAATTTTTCCATAATGTGGATCGATATGGTCATAGTCCTGAATATCATATTTGTGATTGGATGGTGACACAAAAAGCGGGTTAAAGTAAATGACTTCCACGCCAAGATTCTGTAAGTAATTTAACTTCTGTCTCACGCCCTCTAAATCTCCGCCGTAAAACTCTCCAACAGAAAAATCGGACGGACACTGATTCCAGTCCTCCATTTTTTTACTCGGCGTCTTGATATAATAGTACTCATCCGTCAATACATCGTTAGCCGGATCACCATTGTAAAAACGATCCACAAGGATCTGGTACATGACGGCTCCCTTTGACCACTCCGGTGTGGAAAATCCCGGAATGATGCAGAACCGGTAAGCATCCCGCCGCTCCTTGCTCACACCATAACGGTCAAAAAAGACATGCAGCAGACCGGAAGCCACCTCGAAATAATAGTAAAACGGCTCCTCTCCCATTGTCATCTCAACCGCATAATAGTCAAATTCATGGTCACTTTCTGTTTTTTTCATTTTATAATGTTCACAATCTGTGCAAAGCCAGACGATATCCACGTTATTCTTTCCGGTGCGGAAACGGATCGTCACCTTTTCTCCTGCCTCCGGTTCCGTCGGATTGCGGTAATCTTTTGTTCCATCCGAAAATAGCGCCTCCTTCTTCAAAACCGGACGCATCTGCATAATGTATTGTTGAATACGGTTTAATTCGTATACAGAATATTCTTTTGCCATGGTATTTGGCTCCCTTCAAAAAATCCTTATGATTATAACACAAAAGTATCTTTGCCGATGATTTTCCGCTAATTTTTTCGTTTTTTTTCGTATTTTTTTAAATTATAGCTAAAATATATTTATTTATTTTTTAATTATGTTACACTTTCACCAAAATCAGTTCATGTTATAAAAATATGCCAATCGAAACCAAACGTTATATGATTTTATTTGAAGGGAATGAGTATCCAATTATTATGCCAAATATTTATTCTACAGAAAAATTTGAAAAAGAATTTACTTACTCCGGCAGTGACTTAGGTGCCACTTATACACCGGAAAATTATAATGTCCCGGAAGGCTCCTATTCCACCGATCCTTACAACGGTGCTGTCCGTGTTGCCGAGATGAAACAGATGGTAAAAGCACTTCACGACAACCAGATCAGCGTGATCATGGACGTGGTTTACAATCATGTATACAATGCGTCAGATTTCTGTGTAAATCAGATCGTACCGGGCTATTTTTCCCGTGTGGATGCGGATGGAAAATACTCCAACGGCTCCGACTGTGGAAATGACACCGCCTCCGAGCGTTCCATGGTGAGAAAATATATTGTAGACTCAGTCAAATACTGGGCAGATGAATACCACATCGACGGTTTCCGTTTTGACCTTGTCGGACTGATCGACACCGAAACGATCAACGAGGTCGTCACAGAAGTTCACAAAACCCACCCGGATGTCATTTTCTATGGAGAGGGATGGACCATGGATACTGCTGTGACCAAAGACGGCTATAAAATGACCACGCAGCCAAATTCCACCGATGTTCCGGGATTTGCATTTTTCAGTGATACGCTCCGCGATGCTTTGAAAGGCCACGTCTTTTACACCACAAGGAAAGGTTATGTCTCGGGAGCCGCTGATCTTGCCGATACCGTCAAAGGCTGCTTTTTAGGTCAAGCGTCTCAGAAGAAGAGCGTATCCGCATGAACAATCTCTCTGCCGCCATTTACATGACTGCGCAGGGCATTCCATTCCTGCAGGCAGGCGAAGAAATGCTCCGCGCCAAAATTGATGCCTCCGGTGATTTTGTGGAAAACAGCTACAATTCCCCGGATTCTGTCAACAGTATCAAATGGGATACGTTAGAAGATGAGGCTTATCAGAATGTTTATAACTATTACAAAGGACTGATTGCCTTCCGCAAAGCCCATGCGGCGCTTCGCCTTACCAATGCAGCTGATGTCCACGCAAACATCACTTCCGTGGACGGTCTCGACGAAAATGTGCTTGCATTCCGGATCAACGGCGGCGTGAATGGTGAAACGTCCGACGGCATTTTTGTGATCTTCAATCCAAACAAAGCAGAGACATCTGTCGCACTGCCAGATGGTGCATGGGACGTATGTGTCAACGCTGATCATGCCGGAACCGGTGCGCTGACCACTGTTGCAGATTCTGTTTCCGTGGAACCAATTTCTGCCATGGTACTCGTAAAAAAGAAATCATAAAAAAATAGACAATTGCGATTCTATAAGTTTCGCAATTGTCTATTTTGTCTTTACTCCGTAATCTCGATCTGGTTATCTTCCGGTCCTAACACAGTGCTCTCGTAATAGCCATCCCCGGTGATACGCGGACCACTTAAAACATCGTAACCTGCCTCATACAGTTTTTCGGTGATAGCATCCACTTTCTCTCTGCTTCCCACTGAAATTGCGATATGGATATAGCCCATCCGCACCAACACTTTCTTCTGATCCTGCATTTCCGGCAGATTCATCAGTTCCAGCCTTGTTCCCTCATCAAACGACAGAAAATAGCTTTTCAGTCCTGTTTTTGGATTATGATATAGTTCTCCCGCTTTTGCCCCAAAAAAGCGGATGTAAAACTCCTTTACCACTTCCAGATCCCGTACATACATTGCAATATGTGATATTCTCATATCCGTTTCCCCCTTCCGGCGTTACTTTTTCTCATACCCCGTTCCAGTAACAATAAGCTTCCTTGATTCCTTCTCCTGCCCGGATACCTGATTTTACTCTGCCCGGACTGCCCAGCGCATCTTCGTAGATCTCGCTCTTCCGTTCTGCGCACATTCCTCTGCGGATGGTCTCACAACATCATTTGCGATCTCAGAATAAATACCTTCTTTGTATCCCTGTTTTAACGCTTTTTTTACAAGTTTATCTTCCCCGGAGTGAAATGTTAAAATTGCTGCTCTTCCACCCGGTTTCAAGGCACCCGGCAATTTTTCCATAAATTCGTATAACACTTCAAACTCGTTGTTCACATCAATGCGGAGCGCCTGAAATGTTCTCTGACAGGTTTTCTTAACCGTATCCTTTCTCTCCTTCTCCGGAAGAAAACTTAAGGTCTCCTCGATCACCTCACGAAGCCTCGTTGTTGTATCGATCGGCTTTCCATGTTTCCGCTCAGTCACAATCGCATGTGCCAGTTCCTCTGCATATGGTTCATCGGAATTTTCCCAGAGCATGCCTGCAAGTTCGTCCTCGTCGATCTGTGCCAGACGTTCCGCTGCACTGATTCCCTTTTCCGGATTCAGCCTGAGATCCAATGGTCCGTCCACTTTAAATGAAAATCCGCGGTCCGGGTTATCAATCTGCATGGACGACACTCCAAGATCAGCCAGCACAAAATCAAATCCTCCGGCTTCTTTTGCGATCTCATCGATCGTGCAGAAATTCTGCAGCCTGATAGTCAGAATGTCTTCCCCAAACCCGGCATCCGCCAGACGCTTTTTTGTCTTTGCAGACTCGATGGGATCAACATCTGTCGCATACATATGTCCCTGCCCTTTTAAGCATTCCAGCATCGCTTTTGTGTGTCCGCCATAACCTAATGTTGCGTCAAACCCGGTCTGCCCAGGTTTGATCTGCAGAAAATCGATGATCTCCCTCACCATAATGGATATATGCATTCCCGCCGGTGTACTGCCTTTCCGGATCACTTTCTCGATCGTATCCTGATACTTCTCCGGGTTCAGTTCCTTGTATTTTTCCTTATAATTTCTCGGATACTTTCCCTTGTACCGCACACGTCTCTTGTGCGGTTCTTCCTGTATATTCTGGTTTTCCTGACTCATAGCTTCTCCTGTTATCATTTATGCAACGTTTGCGAAACTCAATTTTACGTTATGAATATTACGAAAAGTTTCGCAATTGCCTGAATTTTTATCCAACAACCAATGCGAGATATCCCCAATCCCAGACTAACTCCTCAAAACTGTTCTCCAGATATTCGTAGATATCTTCCTCATCATAACCTGTCATACGGCAGATAATAACAATATAATCTCTGACCGTCTCATATGCAATCTCTTTTTGTCCATCCAACAGCCAGCGCAGGAAAATGCTGTGTCTGATCACACCGTACTCCATGGCGATCCACTGATATTGCACCAGCAGACTCTCCAGATCTCCATCCGGAATCAAAAGGTCTGCGTTGAACTCATTGATAAGGAATTTTCGCATCAGTGGGTTGTATGCCTGAAATTCACTTTCAAATGCATGCATCCTGTCTGCCATTTCAGTTTCCAGATCTGCATTCTGTTCTGCCGCATCTGCCGGATTTCCTATATTTTCAAACAACCCCGAAAGTTCTTCCGCTTTCTCAATGACCGGGTTCAGATAATTCCGGTATAATCCCTCTTTCCGGTAATTAACGGCAAGATCCTGTAACAGCTCATTCCGTTCCTCCATCGTTGCAAATGGATCACGCTCTATCTCCTCAATTGCCCTCCTAAGCTGCTGCTGATTTTCTGTGGAAAAATAATCTTCGGCAAGTTCTGATAATTTTTCATCCTGCCCACACTTATCGAAAAGTTCCCTTATGATATAAAATCCACAGAGCAGTGATTCCTCCACACGATAGTCCTCATCCAGAAATAACTCTGTCAGCTTTTCCCGGATATAAAAACGTGCGGTTTCCCCGGCATAAATCCTCTGCGGTTCCTCTTCCCTCAACAGGTCAATGACTGCCGGACAGCATGGCATTAATGTCTCTTCCTCATGTGTCTCGAAGCGGTGTACTTCCCGCGGAAATACTGCACAGGTTTCCGATAACACGTTGTCTCCATATGTGGTCACAAGTTTACATAACTTGTTTTCATTCAAAAAAGGACATTTGTGTTCTCCGGTCAGTTCTATCACCCGTCCGCCGTCTTTTTTCGTTGTATAGGCACTCAGATTCTTTTTCTGTGGCAGGACATCCTCCGGCGGAAAAATCTTCTTCCATTTCCGGTTTGTATCTGCATCTACGCCTATCTTCCACTCCTGACAGCAGGTGATGCTGCACTGATCTGCGATGCATGTAAATTTATCGTAATAATCCGGGCGGATTCTTCTCATAGTATGTAACTCCTAAATCATTGTATTACCGATCCAATACGATCCACTCTTACAATCTTTTCCTTAAAATTTCTGCCTACATTCAATATACCACTTTACACATTTAAAGTGTCTTAATATTTCATTAACTTCCATTTTTGCATAGTAAAAAGGACAGCCTGTCGATCAGCTGTCCTCTTAGGAGAAGGTATTTTTACTATGGGGTATAGCAAAAACTATATATAATGTATTGGGGGGTTTTACGAGAATTATAATATCATACTCTCTCACATAAGTGTTCACAAATGTTACAAAAATTCACTTCTATTTTTGTGCATATTGTACATATTCTGTCTCTATTTTGAAATTATGCCACCAAAATACTTTCTCAAGAAGGCAACGTATCATTTTGAAAAACCCTGATTTTTGTTTTGATACGCTGCAGTGCATTGTCGATCGCCTTCGGGGATTTCTTCATTTTTTCTGCGATCTGCTGGTAATTTAACCCCGACAGATAATCATCTAACACCTCACACTCCATTTTACTCAGGCTCTGGCGTACTTTTTTCAGAAACAGTTCAAAGTTTTCCTGATCGATCATGCGCTGTTCCGGATTATCTGAACGCTCCGATTCGAGATACTCTGCCAGCGGCTGTCCCTCTTCACTCACCTCCGAATAAAAAGAAACATAGGAGTTTAACGGTGCATGTTTTTTCCGGTTGGATGCCTCTATGGCACTGTAAATCTGTCTTGTGATGCACAGTTCTGCAAAATGGAAAAACGAAGTTTCTCTCTCTTCCCGGTAATCGCGGATTGCTTTAAACAGACCGATCATCCCCTCCTGGATAAGATCATCGGTATCGCCCCCAATCAAAAACATGGCATTCGCCTTTTTCCGCACGAGTGGTTTGTACTTGTCCAACACATAATCCATGATCGCGGCATCCCCAGCCCGAAGCTGCCGCAAAAGTGCTTCATCACTTAACCTGTCATAAGACGTCTGCACTTTTCCCCGGCCATTGTCTCTATACTCTTCCATACCTGCTCTCCCTGTACAATCGTTCCAGACCACATCCACACTCTGCGGATGTTCCATATTCAGCAGTTACTGCAGACGCTGTCTCACGATCTCATATGCCAGCACGCCTGCGGCTACCGATGCATTTAAGGAATCAATATCTCCCTTCATCGGAATGGATGCGATAAAATCACAA
>OLOR01000120.1_pt1 | contig 87269 bp, 77 predicted proteins | sample 1672521 | NCBI WGS metagenome assembly OLOR01 (sample SAMEA3136695, study PRJEB25190) | human gut metagenome | biome: human gut; feature: human-associated habitat; material: faeces | place: Austria | collected 2013
CCCGTTTTCACGTAAGGGGTATGGCGATTAGGCGGTTGCGTTAGGCGGTTGCGGTTTTGCTTTCTTCAGCTTGAACGTCAGCTGCAATTTCTGCGGCAACCTCATCGGCTACGATTTCGTTGCGATGCTTCTTGATGGAGCGAAGGAGCATGAACAAGCTTGCTGCACCGATGACTGCGAAGAGAATTTCAAATCCAAAGATTCCTGTGAATGCTGCAGTGCCCTGAGCATCGATCATAGAGCCGTACCAAGTGTGGATGAATACGTCTGGCAAGAAGCCGATTACAGAGAGCAAACCAGCTGCGGTACCAAAAATTCGCATAGGAATCTTTACCTCAGAGAGCGGGGATGAACCGATTGAGAATGCGCCGTAGGTGGTGAAGCCAAAGATAACAACCAGGATGGATGCGATCATTGCGCCTTCTGCTCCGTGAGGATAGAGGATAAAGGCAACCAATACTGCAATCGAGAGAATGAAGCCACCAATGATAGTCTTTGAAGGGCTCTTGATCTTAGTGGCGATGTAGCCAACGATAGGACCAGCGAGCAAACCAATACCATAGGTGCGGATAAGACCAACAACGTTAACGAGGTTTCCATCAGCATCAAAGCACTGGGTCAAATAGGGGGTGGTGTAGGTAGCGCCCTGATATACCGCGTACACGCAGAAGTAAGCGATGCATGCCCACATAACGCCAGGGTGCTTGATGGCTTCAAGTGCCTCAGAGAGGCTAAAGAGTTTGGCCTCTTTGTTGATCTCGCCCTTGAAATCAGGGATTAAGAAGAATGCGATAATGCCGAGAACAGCAATGGTGACTGCCAGGAATACCAACATTACCTGTACACCTACTGCGGTGTTTGCAATAGAAGCAATAATGCCAGCGTTGATAAGACCAATTACCAATCCAGTTACGCCATAGATTGAGTAAGAAATACCAATCTTAGATGCGTACTCGTCTTCTTCGCAGCAAAGACGAACAACCTTAAAGCGTGTACCCCACCAAATTAAAATTGAGGTAATGCCCATCGCTACAAAGAGAGCGAAGCAAACTTCAACGGAAGGTAAGGTGGCGTAAACAAAAACAAGGACTGCGGTGGTTAAGAAGCCGACGGTTGCTAGGGTGCGCATACGGAACTTATCAGCAACGATACCTGAAGGTAGGTAACAAATCATTGCTGCCAAGCCGTACGCTGAAACCATAAGTCCCAGATCGGCGTTTGTGCAGCCAAGTGCTTGCATCAGAGGGTCATAGAAAACGTTCTTCAAATACATAGGCGCGTAAATGATCGATGAACCCATCGAAATCAAAATAACGAGCGCCCACTTGTGGAGTGACGAGATGTCGCGATAGGTCACCTCGCCTTTGCTCTTAGCTAGTAGTGACATATTTGTTCCCTTTCTTCCTTAGCTACTCTTACGAGTACTCCTCTTCGGCTTTCATGTGGTTTGTCGAGCCGATGGGACTATCGTGCGTGAACACGTTCACGATTGCATCGCAAAGAGGGTGTGATTATGAAAGTGCAAGCAAGTTAGGGATGGGTTTGTTTTTGGTTATAGGTAACATACTTAAAAACTAATGATGCTTCTGACCTGATGTTTAGTATGCTGATACTATAGAGAACAAAGAAAATCACCTTGAGCGAGTTCTTGTTATATAAGGAAAGTGTCATTGATACAAAGGCGGATTTTTATGTCAGAAGTTGAAAATACTCTTGATGATGTTCTGGATCAGAAAACGCGTCATGGTTGTGATGAAGCCTTGCAGTCTGACTCACTAAAAACTAATGTTAAACAGCCTGCAATGGACAGGCTGGTAACGCTGAATCCGGCACTCAAATATCTGGGTTTTTCACTCTTGATGGCTTATCACTATGTTATGTGGTTTAACCCTTGTAGCTTTTTTAGAACAGATTTGTTGACGGCCAATATCACGACATCATGGCTTTTTAATTTAGCGGGAACAGCACTTGTTATTATTGGTGTTGCGCTCTTCCTAGGACGCAAAAAACATCTTTCAGATAAGCCTTGGATGATTGGGATAACAGCGCTCTGTTTGATTCTTATTACGGCAGCATTGCTCTATGGAGCGCCCCTCATTTTAAATTCTGCAGTCATCTATGTATTAAGTTTTCTTGCAGGTGGCTTTGAGGGACTAATGTGGATCTTGTGGGGTGAAACACTCACACAAGCACGTGCTAAGTTTTCGGTAGTACATATTGGAGTTGTGTTTGGTGCAACCGTTTTGGTGTCAATGCTGATAGCGCTTATTGTTCCTGCTGATCTGATGCCGATATTTATTTTGATTCTGATTACGTTATCTGCCTTTTTCCTATATCGACAAAAGACAAGCCTTACGATTTCATATCCTGTTTTATTGCCGCGCGATACCGTAAAGCCCGCATTTACAAGCGTTATGGCGGTGTGCAGCGTAGGGTGCGTTACAGGAATTGCTTGTTATTACTTAGTAGCCATTGTCCCTTGGGAACAATTTGTGAGTGGTGAATACATCTTTGTTGTTGGTGTAGTCTCGGGTGCCTTGTTGATCTTGCTCGTATCGGGGTTGAGCATACTGCTCAAAGCAAAAGCTTCTATGTTTAAGTTGTTTCCTTACTTTTTGGTTTTCGCCATTGTGGGATTGTCTATTTTCTTGTCAAGTTCACTCCTTGAACCACTTTCGTTTGTGGTAGGGCTTAGCGTTTCTTCTCTTTTAGAAGTATCTCTTATTATGTATTTTGGAACTTTGATGCAACGAGGGTTCTTTGCTCCTGCGCTTGCTGTCGCATTGTCAGTTGCTTCTGTCCGTATTGGCATTGCGCTGGGGAATTGCCTCGGACTGTTTTATGAAATGAACTCTGACTTAGCGCAGGTTGCTGTTGATCCTACTACGCTTATTTTTATTTGTGTTCTTGCTTTTGTTTTGGTTCCTATAGTGAGATGTGAATCTCGATTTGTTGCTCTTACTACTGAGCCTGTTGCTCCTTCTGAAATTGACACAATTTGCAATCAGATTATTGCGGAGTTTAAGCTTTCTGAGCGCGAGGGAGAAATCCTCAAATTTATTGCGCGTGGTAATACGGTAAATAGCATTGCCTCCAAATTGGTGATTTCTCCCCACACCGTCAATACGCATATCCGTCATATTTATGACAAGGTTGGTATCCACAAACGCGGTGAACTACTGGAATACATCAATATGAAAAAGGAAGAAAAGATCAGCTAAACGATGAGCCTTCCTGCATTGTTTTCTATTTCAGTCCTCCATGGGATAGTTCCTACTGCTTGAGTAAGGGTTTCATCGTGAGATACCACGAGAACGGCACCTGGGAAGTTAACTAAAAGATCCTGTAGAGCGGTGATGGATCCAACATCTAAATGATTGGTTGGTTCATCAAGTACGATCAGGTGCGGATCATGGACAAGCTGCATGCCCAAAAGGAGTTTACGCAACTCGCCAGGACTAATGTCGTCACCCTCAAGAATGCGGTCAGGGTCAGAGTTAAGCTTTGCCACAATTGATAAAACAAGTCCTCGTTGTGTTTGATCAAGGCTGCGAATCTCGGTCAATGCGTGCGCGCGCATAGTCTCATCGACCTCTTGCGGAAGGTAGGCTAGAGTAACGGATTCGGTAATGAGTGCCACTATCTCTCGCACCAAAAGGCTTTTGCCTGTTCCGTTCTGGCCAGTAAGCGCAATGTGGTCAGTAGGAGAAATCCAAAGTTCGGGGATGGTTAAGCTAAATTCTCCTGAACGAAGCGTGCCTTCTGGTAGATGAACAAGTGTTTTAACGCGTGCGGTGTTGCCAAATTCTTTGAGCGATGGGGTGTAGCGCTTTGAGACAATATGGCTAGCGAGTTGAGTTTGAGCGCGATCCAGCCTTCTGTCCATGGTTGCAGAAAGCTTTCCCGCTACTCCGTCTTTCCCCGACACGATAGCGCGTCCGATGCGCTCGCGCCCATCGCTATCTTTTTTATCAAGGTGTGCACGACTGCGTTTTTCTTTTTGACGTGCAGCATCCTCTCGTCTGCGATCTGCTTCTTTTTTGAGCCGCTTTACCTCACGTGCTGCATTAGCGCGTTCCTTTTGCGCCCGAACGCGGTCTTGTTCTGCCTGTGTGCTTGCTTGAGTATATCCTCCGGGACGCATATGTGCGCAATCGCCCTCAAAAATAAGACTTTGTTCTACGAGTGAATCAAGCAGCGCGCGGTCATGAGAGATTAGAATCCCAATACCACGATAGTTTGCAAGAACGTCATGGACGTAGGATCTGGTAGGTGCGTCAAGATTGTTTGTCGGCTCATCCATAACAAGCATATCAGGTCTTGCATAGAGCGCACATCCTATTTGAATACGCTTTTGTTGACCACCTGAAAGTGTATCGAAGCGCCAAAACCAATCGTCTTCGAGCGCGAGCGCTTCTTTGATCGTCCGTCCCTCGCGACCCCAATCATAGGCAAGATCAAGCATGTTGTCAGGAACAATGGCACTATCTTGCGGACAGTAAACTGAGAAGAGTGCAGGCGTAATATTTCCTGAATTAGGCTTGAGGATACGTGCGGCAATACTTGCAAGGGTGGTTTTGCCACATCCGTTGTCTCCAATGATGCCGGTCCAACCTTGTGGGAAGGTCGCCGTGATAGGACTAAACACAGGAGAAGTAGCTTCAGGGTAGGTATAGGTGATGTTATTGAGTTGTAATTGCATGGCGCATACCTCGCTTTTCTAAAAGAGAGGTCGCGTGATGATTGGGGTGAAAAAGCAAACAAAGACTAATTCGAGCAAAAGCAGAGAAGCAAGGATTCAAGCAAAAGCGGAGAAGCAAGACACAATGCAGCACCCAAGAACACGCGACCAAAATACATAACGGTCGATGTGGGGTGCCCAACAAGGGGCATTGTTAGTTCTTCATCCAACTTTCCTAACTCTAAGCGTCGCTTGCCAAAGGCTCCGCTGAAGCGAATAAAAAGATCGGCTCCGATTGTAGCTAAGGTTTGCTCTGCCTGCAAGGGAAGGTTTACGAATGCGAGTTCAATTAAGAATGGAAAGATACCATTATTTTTGTAGCTATGCAGCGGAGTGTATTGCACGCTGCTTGACCTTGTCGTAACGTCAAGGTGCATGATGGGTTGTGTTGGGGATGGATGATAGAGGAGATGAGCTGTGAGTAATCAGCGCTATACCATTGGAGAGTTGGCTGAATTAGCGGGGGTGAGCACACGTACCTTGCGTCATTATGAAAGCCTCGGACTTCTGGTTCCTCAGCGTGCGCACAATGGGTATCGCTCCTATAGTGAAGCAGATGCTAAAACGCTTGCACAGATTCAAGCTATGAAGTTGTGTGGGTTGCCGCTTGTCACTATTAAGCAGCTGATTCAGGTAGCCTCATCGCCTGCTGAAATATATAAAGAACTCACCGCGCATTTACATGCTTTGCGCGCTCAAGGTGAATCGCTCGATGCATCCATCCGAAAAACGCAAGCGTCGCTTGCAGCAATTGAAAGGTTAGAGCATATGAGTACAACCGATGCCTTTGAGGCCTTAAAAGCTCAAGGAATTCAACAATTTGAGGAAACCTACGGGCAAGAGGCGCGTGAACGCTACGGTGATGAGGTGATTGACGCATCCAATAAGCGCATGATGGATCTCTCGCAGGATGAATGGGATGCTAAGGAGCTTTTGGAAGAGAGTATCAAAGTCCAGTTACGCCTCGCGTTGGCCGACGGGAATCCGGAGAGTGAAGACGCGCGCGAATTAGCACGTATGCATGAGCGATGGATTGGCATTCATTGGGGAAGCACTGACGACAAGGCGGCATATGTGGGGCTTGTACAAGGATATCTCGCTGATCCCCGGTTTGTGGCTTACTACGATAATGCAGCAGGAGAGGGAGCGACTGAGTTTTTGGTGCAGGCAGTTATGGCGTATCAAGCAAGAGACTGATTGTGTCTGTTTGCGCGTTGCCATGCTACATCTTTTTGTATAAGTGGAGGGTTTACATCAGAGCGAATCAATAAATGCTTCAATACATTCATTTATTGCGATGGGGTTATCGCAATTGGAATTGTGTCCGGCATCCGCGATCCAATGGATAGGGGTGCCGGTATGCTTTTCCCAGGCGCGGTTATAACGTTTTGCTGATCCCGCCCTATCTTCTTCTCCGCAAATAAGGAGGTAGGGACAGGAGATTTCGTAGGAACGATTGGCCTTAACCGCATCGGCGAGCACCGTAAATCCATGCGCTGCAAGCTCACAGTATTCTCGTTTTTGATAGTCAAGCATCATGTCGCGCATCAGGTTTTGCGCATAAGGGGTCGTGGCGTTGCCCTGCGATCCAAGGCGGACAAGTGTTTTCCAAGGGATTGAGAGATACATAAGCTTGGTGTGACCAAGTGCGGTAAGCTCCCAATTGCTGTAATAGTGTCGCTGGAGTGAGCATGAGTCAATGGAGACGAACCCTTTGGCACAAGAAGGATATAGCTCCATAAAAACCTGCGCGGTATAGCCACCCATCGACTGACCAATAAGGATAGGGCGGGTAATCTGTTCTTGTTGACATATAGCATGCACCCAGGTGGCAAGATCATCCATTGTCCAAATCAGGGCAAAGGGACGCGATAGGCCATGTGAGGGTGGATCCCAGACAAGCACGTTTGCCTTATTGATAAAGTACTCGATTTGTTTCTCAAAGAGCCTATGATCTGCAGTAAGCCCTGGTAAAAAGACAAGCCACGGATGCGGGGTGTATTCTTGCGATTGCGGGCTTGATTGGGAGTTTGATTGCGAGTTCGGTTGAGAGCTCACCCAGTAGGTAATGGTGCCCTGGGGGGTGGCATACGTCTTTTGGGTAAGCTCATCAAATATCATAGCGCGTGCCTTTCAAAGCCTTCGAGTCGACAAGATCACGGTATCATAGATTGATGCAGAGAGGTCATAAGGGCTTAGTCTGTTGTAAAGGAGCAATGAAGGGGCGATGAGGAGGCGATGAGATGACTGCGCAGGTGTATGCTCGCTTTATGGCGCGTGATGGCTCAGGACTTTGGGAAGTTACGAGCGCTGGTATCCAGGTTCAAGGTGAACTTTGGCGTTTTACTCCGACATCATCAGTAATTTGCGCTATTACGCCGGGTCATACTGAGACGCACACAAAGGTAACTGAAGAAAATGATGGCTTTGGTGCATGGGCGGCACTTGCGGTTTATCAAGAGACGCAAAGCCTAAAGGATGCCGGTCTTGCTGCATGGGCGCTTGGTGGAAAACAGACCTACGTAGATGTCGAGCATCGTGAGATTAGCGGTACTATCCAACTTTCTATTAACGGACTTGATCGACCTCGTGAGTTTAACTGCTCGCTGAGGTATAGAGAAGAGGGGCGATGGGTTCAAGCAGATGCGGTGCAAGCATTTGCTAATGCGACCAAGAAGGCGATCGGGGAGTATCGCGCACATCATATTTGATCTTTTCATTTGTCTTAAGCTTTTGACTCGCTTTAATCTTCTAATTCGCGTTCAATCTCACGACGACGTTTGATGGCATCATGGATAGTAAGTGTGATTGCGCAAAATCCAACAACAAAGCCTATACCAAAAAATACGATGCCAATAGCAAAGTCTCCGAGCCATGCTACGTTGCCAATGCCGACGATTTGAATCTCAGCAATAATGCGCATGCATGAGGTAAGAACACCAACAATTACGCCACAAGCAAGAGCAAAGATACATACGTAGTCCCAGGGTATGGTATCTACTTCAGCAAAGCGCTTATAGCTAGAAAAAGACCCTGATTTTGTCTGCATGGTGATTGAGACAACGCCTGCAAGAAGGATAGTTAGCATGAGAGGAAATTGGACGTGTATGACATGGCTTCCTAGTTCGGTCATGATGGGGTGATCAGTTGTGTAGGCTACTTGATCAAGAAGGATTGCGTAATAGAGACTTAGTAATGATCCGATGAGTAAGATATACGCGCTTACTTTAATAGCGCGATTTTCTTCCTTTTCAAGTCGTTCATCTTTAGGACCCATTATTTCGTTCCATTTTCGTGTGAGATACATGATTGCCCACTCCTATTCCCAGAAAAGATCATTTAGCGTTTTGCCGAGTGTTTTGCAGATTGTAGTGCAGAGCTTAAGGCTAGGATTGTAGCGTCCTGCTTCAATAAGACCAATGGTTTGACGCGTGGCGCCAACCGCATCGGCAAGCTGTTGTTGAGAAAGTCCAGCTTCGATACGTGCTTTTTTCATCCGTTCGTTTTTTATGTCTTGCACGTGGTTTTCTTTCGTTTAGCTTCGTGTATAGGATCCTAATTTGATGCAACATATATATTACATGTACATTATATATTGCATGTATGCTCTGTCAAGCGGATACCATATCGATGCTCTATCAAATACTCCTCATATCAAACGCGCACTATATTGAGCATGCATGCTTGTGGTAAAAAGAACATAAGATTACGAAAGTGGAGTTTGTTCAGATAAAGCTTATAAAAACCCATGGAAAGAAGGGAAGTTCTATGAAAGAACATATTGAAGTATTTGATTACAGCAAGACAATTTTTGAAGCACTGCAAAAGGGTGTGCTTCTTACTACTAAAACAGAGAATAAAACCAACACCATGACTATCTCATGGGGCTCATTAGGAATTGAATGGGGAAAGCCTTTATTTATCACCTTTGTACGTACCAGTCGTTTTACTCACCAGCAGTTGAAAAAGAATCCTGAATTTACCATTAATATTCCGATGGGTGAGTTTGATTCAAAAATTTTGGGTATTGCAGGAAGCAAGAGCGGTTACGACATTGATAAGATTGCTGAACTGGGCGTTACGCTTGAAGAACCTGAGATCATTTCTGTTCCTGGAATTAAAGAATTGCCTTTAACACTCGAGTGCCGTGTTGTTTATCAGCAAACGCAGGATCTAGCTTGTCTGAAGGATGAATACTGCGAACAATTCTATCCACAAGATGTTTCTGGCACCCATCATGGTAGCAACAGGGATTGTCATACTGCTTTTTACGGCGAGATTGTGGATGCTTATATCATCAATTAAATCATTGTTGATTCTAAAGCGTCCTGTTTTTAGCCATGATTGGCGATTTTAAGGACGTATCTATAGAAGGATTTTTCATTTTGCATTTAAAGACCACTTTAAAACGATTAGGGTACAATAGATAACAGAATCAACATAATACGTGATGAGAGCGTAAAAAGTTGTATCGCTTTTTCGGGCTAAGGTAAGGATACAGTCAATGGAAAATCCGCGGAATACGGGTATGGGTAGTGCGATCATGAATCGCATTAATGAATTCAGAATGCAGCATACAAAAGCGTTTGTCGCACTTGTTGTTGTTTTAGCGCTTATGGGTCTTGGTGGCTGCTCTTCTGCATTGGGCAACAACTCTTCTTCGGATTCCGCTAATCAACAGGCAGCTCTTTCAGCAGGTGTTTTATCTTTTACTGTTGAGGCTGATCAATGGGATAGTGCAACTGATGGAAGTATTGCAGTACGCATTACGGGAGAATCTGACGATGGGTCATCGGTCTTTGAACAATGCAACGTAGTCCCAGGAGAGGCGCATGAAACTACGCTTGGTGCAGGTGAGTATGAAGTTGCACTTGTTGATGGTAAAGCCACCCAAGGGAACAGATATTTTGCTGCTCCGGTGGTGACTGTTTCTTTTGATGGGACAACTGATAAAAACGCTGTTCTTCAGATGAAGCTTGATACTGCCAAAATGAAGCAGGTTGAGGAAGAGGCTGCAGCCAAGAAAGCGGCTGAAGAAAAAGCAGCAGCAGAGAAAGCCGCTGCGGAAAAGGCCGCTGCGGAGAAAGCTGCAGCTGAAAAGGCAGCTGCCGAGAAAGCCGCTGCTGAAAAGCAAGCGCAAGCTAAAAAGGAATCAGCTGCTCAATCGTCGTCCTCTAAGGGATCATCGGCTTCAAGCAATAGTGCCCAATCAACGCAAACGGTGTATATTGCCTCAAGTGGTAAAGGCAAAAAATATCATACCGATCCGTCTTGTAGCAAGATGAAAGGCACTATTGCTCTTAGTGTGAGCGAAGCACAAAGTCGCGGGTATGGTCCTTGCAAGAAATGCTGTTAGAAATAGTGTTTGATGAGCGCGTTTGGTAAGTGTGCGTTCTAAGCTCTTCTTGAAATCAAAAGATTCATGCGCGATAATGGGAACATGTGTTCGTATTATCGCTACATAGCAATAGATTTGAAGTCTTTTTACGCTTCAGTTGAATGTCAAGACAGGGGGCTTGATCCGCTTGCTACCAATTTGGTCGTGGCAGATGTTTCACGTTCTGAGAAAACTATTTGCTTGGCTGTATCGCCCTCACTTAAGGCATATGGAGTGGGTGGGAGAGCGCGCCTTTTTGAAGTAATTCAAAAAGTTCGTGAGGCAAACGAGGGTCGTTTGTATCGTTTGCAAACGAGGGCTACATTGCCGGTAAATCCAGCTACGGTAAACTCCTTTTACAGACCCTGCTTACCTTTTGAGAGAGACTGCACGGGTTATGATATTGATCATCATCGCATTACGCATAATGCTGCTTTCGCAGGGGTATCGTTTTATGATAGCGAGGTTAAAGCTGATCCAACGCTCGCGCTCGACTACCTCATCGCCAAACCTCGTATGGCGCGCTACATTGAGGTGTCGGCTCAAATTTATGATGTGTACTTAACGTATTTTTCACCAGAGGATATTCACGTCTACTCGATTGATGAGGTGTTTATTGACGTCTCAAAATACGCAAGTTTGTACGGACTTGATGCAGCTACGCTTGCGTCACAGGTAATTGCTGAGATTTACCAAAAGACGGGCATTACGGCAACAGCAGGTGTGGGCACCAATCTCTACCTTGCTAAAGTTGCTATGGATATTCTTGCAAAACATGAGAAACCTGATGCAAATGGCGTGCGTATGGCGCTTCTTGACGAACGTGCGTACAAAGAGCGACTGTGGGATCATGAGCCAATCACAGATTTTTGGCGCGTAGGCAGAGGGTATGCTAAAAGGCTTGAAGCACAGGGTCTTTTTACGATGGGTGATGTGGCGCGATGCTCTCTTGGTAAACCTGGCCAGAGGCTAAATGAAGAGCTGTTATTTAAGATTTTTGGTAAAAATGCAGAGCTTCTGATTGATCATGCTTGGGGGTATGAGCCAGTAACCATGCAAGAGATCAAAGCGTATAAGCCTTCTGTTAATTGCAAGGCATCAGGGCAGGTATTGCAGTGTCCTTATAGTGCGACCAATACGCGCACGGTGGTTTGGGAGATGGCGGATCAACTTGCTCTCGATCTGATGGCAGATGGTTTAGTTACTAATAAGCTTACTTTGACCATTGGGTATGATCGCGCGAGTTTAGGTGATCCTATGGCCTTAGCTGAGTTTTCGGGTGAAATGAAAGAAGACTACTATGGGCGCCTTGTGCCTAAACATGCGCACGGAACTATTAACTTGAAACATTATTCGTCGCTTTCGCATGATCTTACGCAGGCGGCGGTGCACTTGTTTGAAGATATTATTGATCCGAGTCTTTTGGTGAAACGAGTAACTGTTTCAGCAGAGCAGGTTATTAGTGAGTCCGAAGCTGAAGAACTTCAAAGTCATGCACAGCAATCTCTCTTTGATCTTTTTGACGATGGGGATATAAGCAATCCAAACAACGAATTGGCGCAAAAAGATAGACAGCTTCAAAGTGCGCTTCTTGATGTACGTGAGAAGTTTGGTAAAAACGCAGTAGTGCATGCGGTGAGTCTCAAAGAAGAGGGTACTGCGCGTGAACGTAATGCTCAGATTGGGGGACATAGTGCATAAGGATTATTCTGACATTATTGATTGCACGCGTCCTCAATCAAGGCACCCTGCCATGTCTTTACATGATCGAGCAGCGCAGTTTGCTCCTTTTGCGGCTCTTACGGGTCATGGAAGTGCACTTGCTGAAGTAGCACGCATTACTGAGAAAAGACAGGGGCAGAGTGATGCTGACCTTATGGAGCTTAATCAGTCACTGGATTTATTACATGAGCATTTGCGAGAGCGACCTCTTATAAAAGTCCATTGTTTTGTTTGCGATGCGATTAAAGAGGGTGGTTCTTTCTACGAGCATGAAGGTAGACTGCGCGTTATTGATGAGGTGTATAAACGTCTTGAATTTGTCGATGGGGTGCGAATTCCACTGACAGATATTGTGAAGCTTGAGATCAAGCAGTCCCTAAAAACGGGCTAGCTTTCATTGTTTTCTTGCTCACTATGCTCTGCTTTGAATTCTGTGAGTTTATCATTGAGGGTTTTAATGTTGCGCTTGTTGATAAGAGTGAATACGACACTCATGAAAGCAAGAATAATCAGATAGGCAACGGTAAAGGCAATCCAGGCTCCAAGGTTGTCAGCAGGAAACCAACTAAACGCAACACCGTAGAGCGCGAGTATCACATAGAGGCAAATGCCAAAAAAAGATAAGCGCCAAACGTAGCCCATACGCTTAATGAGAACGGGAGTAAAAAAGATCAGCTGCAAAACAGCACAGATTAGCATGGCAGTGCCAATACTTACGCACATGATAATACCTGGCTTGGCAGCCTCATCGGCAAAAATTAGCCCAAAGATACAGCTAAAAAGAATGAGTAAGGTAAAGCCAATACAAAAATTGACTAAAAGATCCTTGAGTACCTTGCGAGGTGGAACTTTTTCGGAATTGATGATTTTATTGGCCTGCCTAGGAGTGGTACTCAGGGTGGTTTTGCTAGTCATGATGATCTCCTATAACCGTTGGACACTATATCAATTGCTAATCAGGGAATTACACGCCAAGACGGCGTTTGAGCTCTTTGGCGTACATGCGTGAGACGATGACTTCTTCATTGTTGTCAAGCCGGGCAAGCAGTCGTCCTCCTACGTAAGGACGGAGGCTTTTGACGCGATATAAATTGATAAGGCAACTTTTGCCAACGCGTACAATGGAGGTATTTGCTAAGGTGTTTTCAAGCTCGGAGATAGTGGAATTGATTTCAATTACGGATTTGTAGGTATACGCAAAGGTGTGACGGTCAACTGTTTCAATATAGAGAATTATGCCGATGGGTATGACAACAGTTTCGCCGTTATGCTTACCAACAATATGGTGATCATGCATTCGAATACTTGCTACCAGTGCGGCAACTTGATCGTCTACCGCAGCACAACGGATGCGTATCTCAGTATCTTTTAGGGTTTTATCCGTTTCTATGATTAGATTCACAGGGTGTCTCTTTCATGTAGAGGTGTCTTTTCCGTAAAGGCTACGCAATAACTTTGATGAAACTGCCTTACCGGTAACTGAGCGAGTTTTTTGGTTGGTACGGTTCTAACGTAATGAAAACTTGTTTCTGCGAAAAGCGAATTGGTGTGAGTTGCACTAATTCATGTCGGAGATGAACTGATGCATTGTGCTCTGTACTTTCGCGTGGGATGAACGAAGGTAGCCGTAATATTTTCCGAGCTTAACAATAAAGATTCCCGTAACAATTACTGATGCCAGTTCCGCTAAGCTAATCGCTGCCCAAAGACCAAACGCACCTAAGAGTAAGGGCAATATAAGTATTGCTCCAACCTCAAACACAAGCGTACGAAGAAATGAAATGGTAGCCGATATTGTACCGTTATTAAGTGAAGTAAAAAAAGAAGAACCAAAAATAGAGAAACCCATGAGTAAGAATGCAAATGAATAAATCTTGAATCCTTCTGTGGTCAGATCAGCAAGATAGGGGTCATATCCAACAAACACCTGGGCGATTGGTTGGGCAAAGGCTTGTGCAAGAGCAAACATTGCTATGCCCGAAACACCAATGAATACAAGACCTTTTTTGAGAAGACAACGCATTTCTCTGGTGTTTTTTGCACCAAGCTGATAACTCATTAAGGGAGCAGAACCCATAGAGTACCCCATAAACACGGCAGCAAAAATCATGACGACATACATGATTACTCCATATGCTGCGATTCCCTCTTCACCAAAGTAGCGCATCATTTGTAGGTTATAGAGAGTGGCTACAAGAGATGCTGCAATGTTGGAAACCATTTCTGACGATCCGTTAATACAGGCTCGTTTTAGTAGATGTGGTTCAAAGGTGCAACGTCCTAACTGAAAATAGCTCGTATTCTTATGCATAAAATATACAAGACCTGCGCCGCCGCCAACCACTTGACTGATATTCGTTGCAAGAGCAGCGCCTTCTAGTCCCCAACCTATAGCGCCGACAAGGAGAGCATCAAGGATAATATTAGAAAGACCTGCAGCAAGAATGACAAAAAAGCCAATTTGGGGTTTGCCTCAGCTACGAAAAAGCTCTGGAAAACATATTGGAGCACAAAGAAGGGCAAGGTTATCATTATCATTCGGCCGTAGATAATGCTGTCATGAAGCATTTGTCCTTGAGCACCGAGAGTTGCTGCTAGAAACGGTGTGAGGAAATAGCCTCAAAATGCAAGAATCACGCCAAGAATAGTTGCGGTGTATACCAAAAGTAAAACGTGCGATTTGCCCGCTGTTGATCACCTTCGCCTCGCATTTTGCCAACGAGTGCTGATCCACCCGTGCCAATCATGAATCCGATAGTAGCTAAGATTGTTGCGAGTGGCATGATGAAGTTGACGGCAGCCAGGGCTGTTTTACCTGCATAGTTTGATACGAAGAATCCATCGACAATGCCATAAATTGAAGTAAATATCATCATGGCAATGGAAGGAAAAACGTATTTAAGAAGTTCAGGCCATGTAAAATGGCGGGACATATCAACAGACATGGTTTCTCCTTTACTTTGAATTTTGTTTAAGGTTTAGTTATGAGTTTTTGGCATAGCTTGCGCTAACCTACCTAACATGGTGGGTTTTAAAGGGAATAAACGAGTAATGGAGTTATTAGGAAAGAAAGCTACTTATTTATCGTCAAGTAAGCCCGATGCAATAAACGACTCTTTAAGTTGAGCAACGTAGCTTTCGAAAGCAGCAATAACGGTACGACGGTGCCTTTCGTCATAGGTTGATAGGGCATGGTGCTCGGCTTCAATGACAGGGGTGATATCTGCTTCAACTTGTTCACGACCTTGTTGGGTAAGCATCAGTCGACTTTCGCGTCCACTGAATGCTTCTTCTGATATAAACCCTTCCTCTCGTAGTTTTTTGACTGTGTAACTGACCGTTTGTTTGGGGATGTAAGCACGATCACTTAATTGCTTTTGTGACAGGCCGTCGCATTCATAGAGTGAATAAAGAATGCTGAAAGCATTGCTTGATAAGTTGCGTTTGCGAGCAACCGCGTTGTAGAGCTCGTTCATTTGTTCAAAAAGGCGATTAATAGTTTGAGCATCGGCTGCTATGTCAGAAGCTTTATTTGATATCGTTTTGTTATCCATAAGAGATTCCCTGCTCTAATAGTCCAACTTTGGACTACAATAGACCAAAGTTGGACTAAATGAAAGAGATGGATAAATTCTTCACATATGTGTCAAGTTGCACAGTGAAGACGTACTTTTCGCTGTAATGCTAGCAATGCTATTACTGGTCAAAATATGTTTTTTGGGACTAGAGCTATTGATAACGGCCTTCATAAGCCAATTTGCCCGCTTTAGTCCATGTTTGAATAAAGGCGGTTTTTCCTGCAGTGTAGGCATCACGATCTAATACGCACTGCTTGCAAAGGTTTATCTTGAGTGTTTCGTATTGGTGCGCGATATCTGGATGATCAGTGAGGTAGTCGCGGAAGTAAAGCTCATCGTTATCCCCGCGATAGCGTAGGTGGATATGATAAACCTTATCGGCATAACCTTGCGGGGTGTAGCCATAATTAAGTGAAATGCGCGATGGTTTGGCTGACATGCAAATAAAGTCATGTTGTTCTAGGGTCCGGGCAATTTGATCAAGCGGTTCGGAAGGATCGACTTCAATCAAAATATCTACAATGTTTTTTGCTTTGATGTCGGTAAGGGCGGTGCTGCCAATATGGTGTACGCGAAGACCCGATACATCATGCAAGAGATCTTTGAGGATGGTTTTCATCTCAGAGTACCAATACACCCAATCGCTTTTTGGTTCAACAAGCGCAAGAGGAAACAGGCACCATAGCTCATCAAGGCTCATTGTAAGCAAAGGGTGAGTGTTGTCTAAAGAATGCATCATATTTACTGGTAGCCATTGACGGGTTGATGGGTAGTTTAATTAGAGCGAGAATCTTTGCGTAGTTGCATATGGAGGATAGGAAAAGGGTCACCCATCGCATCGGTTTCTGATCGCCCAGTCACGATAAATCCGTACTGTTCGTAAAAAACAACTGCTTGTTTGTTTTGCTCATTAACATCAACAAATGTTGGATTGTATTTTTGGATAGCGTAATCAAGTAGGGTGGTTCCGATGCCTTGACCGCGAAATACGGGATTGATGAAAAGCATTTCAATCATTGCTTTTTCAATTCCAATAAAGCCTACAACGTAGTCTGATTCGTTTGATTCATCATTGTTTGTTTGATTGCAATTAGTATGAAAACTATTGCTAAGTCTCCCAGAATCACACTCATTACTCATCTTGCTGTCTTTAAAGCAGACAGCAAGATGAGTAACGGACTTAATTGCATCTGGAACATAGCGAGCGATGTGCTCAATATCGGTTTGTGTAAGAAAGTCATGTGTCGCTTCTACTGATTGCCGCCAACAGGAGACAATCTTTGAGAGTAATTTTTTATTAGATTCAAGATGGATCTCTTCAATATGGTAGGGAAAAGATTGGTAGGTCATAATCGATTCCGTTCGCTTGTTTTGTTACGTAATGGAATAACACTATTGTAAGCGAATCGCACATTAGTAACACTTTGTCTTTTATATTACAATGTCTTCAGGGTTTTTCAGCATGCAGTGCTATAAAAACGCAGTGTTATAAAATCGGCCTATTCCCGTTATGGAGCGTATTACACAAAGACCGAGGAGATATATGCTAACAAATGATTTTCTAGGCGACACCATTGCGCGACTTGGCTTTGGAGCAATGCGTCTGCCAATTATAGACAATGATGCATCCAACATTGATCAGGCTACTGTTGATGCTATGGTTGATGCAGCAATAACAGCAGGGGTTAATTATTTTGATACCGCCTACCCCTATCATGGCGGGATGTCAGAGATTGTGCTTGGAAAATCTCTTGCACGTTATCCGCGCGATCAATTCTATCTTGCAACTAAATATCCCGGTCATCAGATTGCTGATACCTACGATCCTGCTCCTATTTTTGAAGAACAACTTGCCAAATGTGATGTTGATTACTTTGATTTTTATCTTTTGCATAATGTTTATGAGGCCTCAATTGATGTGTATTTAGATGAGCGATGGGGTATCGCGGACTATTTTATTGAGCAGAAAAAGAATGGGCGAATTCGTCATTTGGGTTTTTCATGTCATGGACGTCCTGAAACCTTGAAGCGCTTTATTGAATACGGTACACGTAAATATGCTGAACTTGAGCAGCATGACCCTAAAACAGCAGCGCTGTTTGCAAACAAGAACATCATGGAGTTCTGCCAGATCCAATTGAATTATCTTGATTGGACCTTACAGGATGCAGCTGAAAAAACGAAACTTCTTGAAGATGTTGGGATGCCTATTGTTGTTATGGAACCCTTGCGTGGTGGTAAGCTTGCTGCTTTGAGTGATACGCAAATGCAGCAACTGCACACTATGCAGCTAGGTGCTGATAGCTTAAACGATGGAGTCAAAACGGCAGCAACTTGCTCGGCTGTTGAGTGGGCATTCCGATGGCTACTCGGCATTGAGAGCGTGAAAACCATCTTGAGTGGCATGTCTAATCTCGCTCAGGTAGAGGAGAATTGTCAGATTTTTCAAACCGCATCGCCTCTTACTAAACCAGAAGAAGATGCCTTGTTGACAATAGCAGAATCCTTAAAGAGCGGTGTACCGTGCACAGCTTGTCGCTACTGTGTGGATTCGTGTCCACAAGTGATTGATATACCTATGATGCTTAATGCCTACAATGACCTGCAATTTGATACAAGTTTTACAGTGTCAATGCAAATGGATGCGGTACCTGCAGGGCAACGTGCACAAGATTGTATCCAATGTGAAATGTGCGTGCAGATGTGTCCGCAAGGAATTGATATTCCTGTGGTGTTTGAGGAGCTAGCGGGAACGCTCGATAAGATGCCCAAATGGGCTGATCTTTGTCGAGAGCGCGCTGAGGCTGCAGCAAAACTTGCCGCTAAGTCGTGCGAGTAGCCACGCGACTAATGGTCGTGAATAATTTGGATAATTAAGGTGAGCCTTTGATGTGTCGACTCTTGTGTAGGGGTGTATGATGCGCAAAAAAATGAGGGAACGCTTGATGTGTTCCCTCATGCAATAGTACTTGCTGTCAAATAATGCTTGCTGTCAACCTGTTTATTACCAGGTGCGTGAGGCAAGTGCGCGGAACTGCGCTACGGTGGCAACGTGTGCGTTAAGACCACCATCAACCGTTACTACCTGACCAGTGAAGTAGCTGCTCTCATCAGACCCTAAGTAAACACACATAGCGGCAATGTCTTCCGGCTTGCCGTAGCGGGTTACTTCGATGTTGTCTAAGAAGATGCTCTTCAACGCATCAGGAACCTTGGCTTCATTTTGAGGGGTAACAATAAGGCCAGGACGTACGCAGTTGCAACGAATATTTTGTTTGCCATATTGAAGTGCAGTGTACTCAGTGAGCATATCGACGCCAGCTTTGGCGCAAGCATAGGCGGTAGAACCGAGATCCCCGCCACAAGAAGCCATAGAGCCAATGTTAATAATAGAGCCGCCATTTTGTTCTTGCATGTATGGCAATACGGTCTTGATGCAGTAGAAGGTTGAGCGAACATCACTTGCGAATACGGCATCCCAATCTTCAAGAGAAATCTCATCAACGCGACCATCTTTTAGTGCCATGCCAGCAGCGTTGTTAACCAAAATATCGATTGAGCCCCAGCGCTCTTTGGTATCAGCAAACAGCGCATCAACGGTTTCTGGTTGGGTAACGTCAAATTTGTGGAAATACGCTTCTCCGCCTTGTGACGTAATATCCTCCACGACTTTGTTACCGCGCTCTTCATTGCGACCGCAAACAACAACTTTTGCACCCTCAGCACCAAACATCTTTGCGATGCCGGTACCAATACCGCTGGTTGATCCGGTAACAATTGCGACTTTGCCCTTTAAACGATCCATGGTTACTCTTCTTTCTACGAAGTTACTTATAGGCTCACGCTCTTTACTCATGCTCTTTACAGAACATGGCCTATTCGGTAATGATTCTAGCAGTAACAAGAATGGGTGGTATGTAGCAATGGATGAGGTGTCTATGAATTGGTTCGACGAGGTACGAATCTCTTTAAAGCGAGGAAATCAGATACTATTTGCAAAAGATTCTGAATTATTGGAGGACTTACAAGATTTAATTGCTCTACAAGAGAGAAGAGTGGTTGTGCTATGGGCTCTTGATTTTGCCGATGAGTCTGCATGCGTATTGCAGAGTAGGTACCCTTATGATCCTCGCCCACGTGAATCTGTTAATGCAGCACGGGCATGGGCAGCTGGCGAGATTAAGATGCGTCAAGCACAACAAAGGATTCTTGCCTGTCATGCATTTGCTAAAGAAATTGAGAAGAAAGAGGATATTGCTCTATGTCACGCCGTAGGACAAGCATGTTCGGTGGTTCACACCGCAAAACACGCTCTGGGCTATCCAATGTATGACCTCACCGCGCTTGTGCATCGCCATGGAATTGATGAATGTGTGTCTTATATTGATGCACGCAGGCAAGAGTATATCGATCGTCTCTTGCATTGGCGTAATCATATAGATGACTACAAGGGTAGCTGGGCAAGTTTTTTGCGATGATCCTTATTAGCCAATACCTTAATACAATGCACAATCTAGAATCTGATACCATGCCTACTAAAACAAAAACTGCATCATGAACTGTTAAGCAGACTTGTGTGGTCGGGTAAGTAACAGAAGGGGAGACACTATGAAGGTAGTTATTGTAGGGGGAGTAGCAGGAGGAGCAACGGCAGCAGCGCGACTTCGTCGTCTTGATGAGCACGCCGATATTGTTGTCTTTGAGCGATCAGGCTATGTGTCATATGCTAACTGCGGTCTTCCGTATTACATTGGCGGCACCATTGAAGATCCTCAGGCGCTTACGTTGCAAACACCTGAGAGCTTTTTGAATCGCTTTAATGTGGACATGCGCGTCAATCATGAAGTCATTGAACTTTATCCCGAAAGCAAACTTATACGCGTTAAGAATCTCATTACAGGTGAAGAGTTTGATGAGGCCTACGACAAACTCATTCTTTCTCCAGGGGCTAAGCCCACGCAGCCACGCTTGCCAGGTGTTGGTCTTGAGCATGTTTTTACGCTTCGTACGGTCGAAGACACGTTTCGTATGAAGGAGTTTATTGATCGGATCCATCCGCGTACGGCAGTTATTGCAGGTGGTGGCTTTATTGGTCTTGAGCTTGCAGAGAACCTGCGCGAACTTGGTATGGAGGTCACTATTGTTCAGCGTCCTAAGCAACTCATGAAACCCTTTGATCCTGACATGGCTGCCTTTATTCATGCTGAGGCGCGCAAACATGGTATTACGCTTGCGCTCGGTCATGCTGTGGAAGGATTTAGGGAAACAGGCGATGGGGTTGAGATGCTCCTTAAAGACGCCGATCCGCTCCCTGCTGACATGATTGTTCTTGCCATTGGGGTAACGCCTGATACACATCTTGCTAAAGAGGCGGGACTTGAGATGGGTATCAAGGGGAGCATCCTTGTCAATGATCATATGGAAACATCAGCTCCCGATATTTATGCCGTGGGCGATGCGGTTCAGGTGAACCATCTCGTTACGGGTGAAGAATCACTTATCTCTCTAGCGGGTCCCGCAAATAAGCAAGGCCGCATTGCGGCTGATAATATTTGCGGCCTCAAGAGCGCCTATCGCGGTTCTCAAGGCAGCAGTGTTATCAAAGTGTTTGACATTACCGCTGCTTCCACTGGTGTTAATGAGACTGTGGCGCGCGCAGCAGGACTTGAGGTAGATCATGTTATTCTCTCTCCTATGAGTCATGCTGGCTACTACCCAGGTGGCAAACTTATGACCATGAAAGTGGTGTTTGAGAAAGAGACCTATCGCTTACTTGGCGCTCAAATCATTGGATATGAAGGCGTTGATAAGCGTATTGATGTGTTAGCAACCGCCATCTTTGCAGGTATGCGCGCAACGGATCTCAAGGATCTTGATCTTGCTTATGCGCCTCCTTACTCATCGGCAAAAGACCCGGTTAATATGGCTGGTTTTATGATTGAAAACATCGAAGAAGGCATGGTGAGACAGTGGTATTTAGACCAGCTTGATGGGCTTCAGGTTGAAGCGGTTAAGCCAGATCCCGCTATCACGCTTCTTGACGCGCGCACACCTGGCGAGTTTGCGCGTGGGTCTATTCCTGGATTTGTGAATATTCCGCTTGATGATTTGCGTGACAGGATTGATGAACTTGATCCCAAAAAGCCCGTGTATGTAATTTGTCAAAGTGGTTTGCGCAGTTATGTTGCATGTCGTATTTTGGCGGGGAATGGCTTTAATGCGTATAACTTTGCGGGTGGATACCGCTATTACGAGACGGTAATGCATGATCGAGCTCTTATTGAGGCCGCTCATCCCTGCGGTGCGGATCAGTAAATGTATCTTCAGCACTTCCAGCATCACTGGAATGAATCTTGCGACATCTGTGGAGTTTCTCGTTCTCGTTCTCGTTCTCATATTCCTTTAGTGATAACAGCGATTGCGTTGGTGACATTATTGTTGTTGACCTCGTTATTATTGACGGGTTGTGCTGGTGGATCCGATGGGGATAACAATGAGAGTCAAACATCTCAGCAGACTTCATCAAGTGAAGGCACATCGGCTAGCTCGAAGGGATCTACAGAGTTCAGTAGAGATAATCCCGCTACTCCATTAACGGCAGGTACGCTGCAGGTGTTAGGTGTACAGTTGTGTGCAGAAGATGGCAGTCCGGTACAACTACGAGGCGTATCAACGCATGGGCTTTCATGGTATCCCCAATACGTTAACCAATCCTTTTTTCAAGAGCTGCGCAATGACTGGAATGCAAACGTCGTACGTCTTTCTCTCTATACGGCAGAATCGGGAGGCTATTGTACTGATGGTGATGATGAAGCTCTCTATGATCTGGTGTATAACGGAGTGAATTGTGCCGCGGAAGCAGATTTATATGCGGTTGTTGATTGGCATATTTTGAGTGATAGTAATCCGCTTCAGCACGTGAGTGAGGCAAAAGATTTCTTTGCTCGCATGTCGGCCGATTTAGCTGATCACACTAATGTATTGTATGAGATATGTAATGAGCCTAATGGTGCTACCACCTGGGAAGATATAACTAACTATGCGAATCAGATTATTCCTGTTATCCGCGCCAATGACCCTGATGCGGTCATTATTGTGGGAACACCTACCTGGTCACAAGAGGTAGATAAAGCTCTTGCGGCACCTTTGGACGCAGAAAATCTCATGTATGCGCTCCATTTTTACGCAGCAACCCATCAGCAAGATTTGTGTGATCGCTTATCTGCGGCTGTGGATGGTGGCTTGCCCGTTTTTGTAACCGAGTTTGGAATCTGTGATGCAAGTGGAAACGGCCGGATTGATTACGCTTCAGCTAATGCGTGGGTAGAACTTATGGATGATTTAGACGTAAGTTATATTTGCTGGAATCTTTCTAATAAAGATGAGGCTTCGGCACTTTTCAAAACCTCGTGCGATAAGGTTTCTGGATTCACTAAAGACGATCTTTCCGATGAGGGTAGATGGCTCATGGGTGTTTTGCATGGGGAACGTGATTAAGCTATCGGTCGGGGGCTTGCCGATAACCTTGTGAACATATCGTGAATGATAAATTCTTTCTTGCGCTCATAAGCTAACTCATGGTAACTTTCATGATGCTTTTAATGTTAGACACTGGTTACTTCGCTAGAATGAGATAGCAAGGAGAAATTCATAATGGATCAAACCAAGAAAAAGAGTTCTCGGTTTCTTAATGCATTTCAGCAGAGTAATGATGAACAAAGAAGTAAGAGAGTGATAGTTAGGCACCTATGGGGTGCAGCTGGAGTGTGCTGCTTTGGTTTAGGAGCTCTTGGCGCTATTCTCCCTTTGCTTCCAACTACTCCTTTTATTTTGCTGGCTGCACTTTGTTTTGCGCGGAGTTCGAAAAAGCTTGATAGTTGGTTTAGAGAGACTAAGCTCTATAAAACAGTATTTGAAGGTTTGCTTACCCGAAGAGCCATGACGCTTTCTGCTAAGCTCAAGCTTTTAATCCCGATCACCTTGCTCTTAGGTGTTTCATTTGTGCTGATGAGTGAATTTATGCCTGGTCGCATTATTGTGGCAACCATCTTTCTAGGTCATATCGTTTATTTTGGCTTCATGGTAAAGACAGAAAAGCCTGAATCACCAACGCGGTCGGTCGTTCCTAGTCAAAGTGTGCTTCTAGGGCATAGTACGGTACAAGAAGACTAAAAAGGATACGAGGTCATGTTTGATAAACGTTTATTGAAACTTGTACCTAAAGCACGATTTTTGATTGCGGTCGATGTATTTTTGCAATGGATCGCTCTTATGGCAAACATTGCAGTCTTTGTTGTAATCGGCTTCTTTTTGCAACAGCTGCTTGATGGCAGGCTCGAATTATCAAATGTCGTAACGTTGCTTATGCTGGCGATTGGCGCGCTCTTTGTGCGCTTTGGATGTCAAATGGGAGCACAGCGATTTGGGCAAAAAGCGGCACAAACTGCCAAAACAACCATTAGACAAGCAGTCTATAACAAGCTTACTAATCTAGGTCCTGCGTATCGTGAAAGTATTTCAACCGGTGAAGCCCTCCAAATTAGTGTGGAGGGTGTTGAGCACTTAGAAAGCTATTTTGGACTCTACTTACCTCAGTTATTTTATGCGGTAGTAGCACCGCTTACGCTCTTTATCTGCTTGGCACCGCTTTCTTTTCCCACGGCGCTTACCTTGTTTATCTGCGTGCCATTCATTCCTCTTTCAATTGTGGCAGTGCAAAAAATAGCTAAGCGCGTGATGGGGCAATATTGGGGTACGTATACCGATCTGGGCGCAATGTTTTTAGAGAGTATTCAAGGCCTATCGACGTTAAAAGTTTTTCAGGCCGATGAGGCTCGTCATACAAAACTCAATACAGAAGCAGAAACATTTAGACAAGCAACCATGCGCCTTTTGGTTATGCAGCTTAACTCTATTACGGTTATGGATTTGTTCGCATTTGGTGGCGCGGCAATCGGAATTATTGTGGCGCTTAATCAAATGGCACAAGGGTCGGCGACGCTTGGAGCCGTATTTACCATCATTTTCTTATCAGCTGAATTTTTCTTACCCCTGCGTGCGCTCGGTTCGTTTTTCCATACTGCAATGAGTGGTATGGCAGCGGCAGATAAGATGTTTGCGCTACTTGATACGCCTAACCCTTTGCGTGGTACGCGCAGTGTTGATTCTCATAAGGTTGATATTGAGTGCAGGAATGTTGGCTACTCATACGATGGGGAGCGCACGGTACTCGAAGCAGTTGATCTTGCTATTCCGCAAGGCTCTTTTGTGGGAATCACTGGAGAGAGTGGGTCGGGTAAATCTACCTTAGCAGGCATTATTTCAGGATCGCTTGATCGCTATAGTGGAGCGGTATATATCAATAAGGTTGAGCTTAAAGAGATATCGCAAGCATCTTTACACGAAATAATTACCTATGTTTCTTTTGCAAGTTATCTTTTTGAAGGAACCATCCGGTCTAATCTATTGCTTGCAAAGCCTCAGGCAACTAACGAGGAGCTATGGGGAGTATTAGAGCGCTGCAAACTAGCTGAATTTGTAAAAGCATCAGGTGGTCTTGATGCTCCTGTTGCTCCCGAAGGGGCTAACCTCTCCGGCGGTCAGCGTCAGCGTCTTGCTATGGCGCGTGCGCTTTTGCACGATACGCCGGTGTATGTGCTTGATGAGGCAACATCGAATATCGATGTTGAGAGCGAGGCTGCCATTATTAGTCTTGCTCAAGAACTGGCAGCAGACAAAACAGTCATTATGATCACGCATCGCTTAGCTGCGCTTAAAAATGCTGATGTGATTTTTGTTATGGAAAATGGTCGCGTGGTAGAGCAGGGTAGTCATGCTGCCTTGGTGGCTGAGAATGAAGGTGCTTTGTCAGGCGTGTATCAGCGCTTGTGGGCACAGCAATCTGAGCTTGAAGCGTTTGCGTCTCAGGCGCGGGATATTGCTGATCCTGCTGGTTCTGCTGATGCCGCTGATGGTACAGATGCTGCTAGTGACGATACCGCTGATGACATCAAAACGCCTTATTGTAGACGATCTCATCTTGCTGTCATGTTTGAGTTATTAAAGCTAACTAAACCTTTGCTACCCGTGATGGCACTGGCAATTTTCTTGGGTGTTGTTGGTTTTGCTGCTGCTATCTTCTTAACCGTTTTTGCGGTATTTGGCTTACTCGATCTGAGTGGCTTGAATGCAGGCATAGGTTGGGTTGCCGCAGCTATTGCAGTAGCAATTTGTGGAGTTGTGCGAGGACCTTTGCGGTATGGCGAGCAACTGTGTAACCATTATTTAGCTTTCAAGATTTTGGCACTGGTTCGGGATCGACTGTTTGCGGTGATGCGTCAGTTGGCACCTGCCAAGTTGGAGGGGCGCAACAAAGGCAATCTGGTGTCGATGGTAACCTCAGACGTAGAACTACTTGAGGTGTTTTATGCCCATACAATATCACCTGCTCTTATTGCACTGATTGTTTCAATAGGTATGGTTATCTTTATTGGCTTTCAATCACCGGTATTAGCTGTGGTAGCGGCACTCGCATATGTCACGCTGGGCATTTTGGTTCCATGGATCTCTTCAAAGTCCGCAGGAACACTCGGGCGCGATGTGCGTGATCGCATTGGACTTATGAACACGTTTGTTCTCGATAGTTTGCGTGGTTTTCCTGAGATATTGCAATTCGGTCGTGCACAGATTCGTTCGCGTCAGCTGCGTGAACATATGGAAGATCTATCGCACTTTGAAGACCCTTTGAAAAAACGTATGGCTCGTTCTCAGGCATGCATTGGGTTGCTTGTTCTGGCGTGGGATATTGTAATACTTAGTGTGGCTGTAGTGCTTATGGCAACCGGCCAGCTTGGGTTTGCTCCTGCACTTATTTCGATTGCTGCCCTGATGTCTTCGTTTGGTCCGGTGATTGCTGTTGCAAATTTGGGTACCAACTTGCAGCAGACACTTGTTTCAGGAGAGCGCGTTTTAGAACTTTTGGACGAGGCGCCTGTGGTGCATGAAGTAAGCGATGGGGTTGATCTTGAGAGCTTTACGGGTGCATCACTTAATCGTGTTGATTTTTCTTATGGCGATGAGCGTATTCTTGATAGCATTGACCTTTCGATCAAGCCAGATTCCATCGTGCGTATTGCTGGTAAGAGTGGTGCTGGCAAATCAACACTTTTGAAGCTTTTGATGCGCTATTGGGATGTAGATAATGGCCAGGTGGCGCTATCGGGACACGACATTAAGCGCATCAACACGACAAATCTGCGCAATATGCAAAGTGCTATGTCGCAAGAGACGTTTCTTTTTGATGGAACAATTCGCGAGAACTTATTGATTGCTAAATCAGATGCTTCTGACGATGAGTTGAAAGATGCACTTGTAAAGGCATCGTTGATAGATTTGGTTGATCGCTTGCCGCATGGCATTGATACGCCACTGGGGGATCTAGGCGATAGTTTGTCAGGCGGAGAGCGTCAGCGTTTGGGCTTAGCACGTGTATTTCTTCATAATGCGCCATTCATGCTTTTAGATGAGCCTACCAGCAATTTGGATAGTTTGAATGAGGCGGCAGTTTTGAAGGCTTTGTCGGAAAATCGTGCAGGAAAGACGATTGTTTTGGTAAGTCACAGGCTTTCTGCTGCAACGATTGCTGACGTAACGTATTCTGTAGAACGTACGCAACGCGCATCGTAAAGTAAGGAGTTTTTGGTGAAACAAGATACCCCCGCCACAGCTAAGAAAAGAGCGCGAGAACTGCGTACGGTTTCGCAAATGATTGCTATTTATTGCGCTGGCAATCATGCGCATGATGAGCATGATTACATTCATGATGAGTGTGGTGTTTGTCCTAAGCGTACTGAACGAGCTGAGTGTGGGGAGCCGCTCTGTGCTATTTGTAAAGAGATTGATGAATACGCCGCTCTTCGTACCCGCAAATGTCGTCGCATGGAAAATAAAATCAGTTGCGAACTCTGCCAAAATCATTGTTATGCTCCTGAAATGCAAGAGCGTATTCGTGAAGTTATGCGGTATGCGGGACCTCGTATGATATGGCATCATCCTATTGCTGCTATTCGTCACCTTGCAACTAAATTTAAACGTAACCGCGCAGCTAAGCGCCTAGCGCAAACGAATAAGCGTTGTTCGAATTGTCGCTAGGTTTTGCAGCTGATTCTAGGCAAAATAGATCTGTGTCTTTTTTCTCGAATGTATTTACAATAGAACTGGGTGTAATTTTTCTTCTCTCAATTCAGTTGTCCGGAAATTCCGGACAACTGAATTGAGATAGTGAATACTATTGTGATTCGCTATTAGAACAAACAGTTTTCAATGATTTCTTTGCCGCGTAATATCTCAATCCATTCAGTAGGAATACTCTCAAAACCATAGAGCGCAGCAGCAAGTGCGCCAGCAACACAAGCGGTTGTGTCAGTGTCATCGCCTAAATTTACCGCACTAATAACGCAATCTTTGTAGTTGGTGGTATGAAGTGTGCACCAAAGAGCGGCTGAGAGTGTTTCGAGCACATATCCCGATGAGCCAATTTCTTCTCGTGATAACGTGTCGATGTTGTGCAGGAAGGCAAAGCGCTCGTGTATTTCTGTTGCAGTTGGTGCGGGTAGCTTTTTGCTATGGAGTTGCATCATGGTGCTTTGTACGTTGAAGGTTTGGGCATTAGGTGTTTGGATATTGTCGGTTTTTCTATTCCAGGGCGCATTGTTAATGATGGCATTTTCGAGCGGTTTTCCGTTTAGGATATCTCGCAAGATATGGACAAAAATGACGCACGACTCCATTGATATCCAATGAGCATGAGTGATGGCTGAAACTTGTCGGATCTCCTCATCGGTCGCATTGGTTACAGCAAGAGGGACTATGCGCATAAGAGATCCGTTGCCATTGGTGTATTCGTGATCACATCCATATCCACGATGAAGCGCGGAAGCAACTGTGTTCCCTACATCAAAGGCTATTCCATCGGCTGTGTAAGTTCCGTTGAAAAGCCAATCGCAAAATCGGTTTTGCATGTCATTAATATCAATCCTGCTAGTTTGTTTGATGCTATCGCAGGTTGCCAGAAGCATTGAAGTATCATCCGAAAAGGTGCCTTGTATGACATTGTGAAGGCTGCTAGTTGTTATGGTTTCACATGCAAATGAGTCTCGTTGCAGAAATACAAAAGGTAACCCAAGCGCATCTCCTATTGCAGCGCCATACACGATGGTTCTAAGTTGTTCTGTATGTTTGTTTCTCATTGAACGCCCTGTCCGTATGTATATAGTTTTGTCATATGTTTAACGTCGTTGTCGTAGATGTTTTTGTATCGGGTGTGTCTTTCAACATGTATGCAACTATACGATGGTGTTAATAGAATCAGGAGTCATTAATGGTTCTTGATCTGCGACGTTATGATTTAGTATTACGAACAATAAAGTTTTGATCATAAAGAGAACTGGGGAGTATTGCATGAGCGCTAACATAGCTATCCAAAGGGATGAATTAATCGAATACGTAAGACAGAGTCTTGACGAAGAACTAGAAGAATTTGATACGGAGTCGGATGGTTATTCTTCTGATTTAGATTTTTATTGTGCGGTGTGGGGTTCCCTTAAGTCATATTTTGAAGAAAAGGGGATTAGCGGTTTTTTCTCAAAAGGTGATCCCAAGTCCGGTTACCCTAGTTTAGAGCAGTATGATGAAGACGGTGTTCGTGAAATAGGCCAATTAATTGGCGATGTGATTATTGAGCTTAATCCTATTGAGTATCGCGCTGAAACACTTGATGCACCTATGATTGATTTGGCTGCAAGATATCATGATTACCCTTTTGCTTTTAAACCGCTGCCAATACTGGAAAAATGGGAAATAATAGACCCAAGTGATGCCCCCAATGTCCCGGCTATCGCAAAACAGGCAAGACGTTTTAAGCTCTCTGATGAAATTACATTTTTGCTATGGAGTGCTGATAGTAATGACCTAGCTCTTTCAAGAGGGATTAAATCTTCACGTAAGTCATCGCGTGAAGTATGGGTAGGCCAGATTTGTGTACCTACAGAAGAAATCTCAATGTATAACACTACCTGTCCAAATTGGTTTCGTTTTCAATATCTTTTGTCAGGAGCTTGCCAATTGCCAGAAATTAACGAGCATGATTATGTTTTTGTTCCATTGGCAGATGAGTATCAAGCTTGGTGTCGGCTTGCTGATGTATGGCAAGGTTTTGCGAGCCGTTTTCTGTAAAAATGTAGGTTGATAATTGTGAAAAAGTTAATGTATTTCAGCTACGTAGGCTCGAGTGCTGCGGGGAAATTCACGCTTGAAAGCTTCTTTAATGAGGCGTTTATCTTTTGATCCGGTTGTGAGTATTAAACGACCTGATTCGAATCCCTGTTCGGTGAGTATCCAGGTGTTTTCGTTAGAATGGTTGTTATTAGCTTTTCTAGAAGTCTTGTCCATTGCTCCATTTTCCCTATCTGCGTCACTGCTGTTTGCTTCTGTTCGCTGCAGTGAGATTGAACGATCCTTTTTGAATGTGTAGAGCGTAATAGCTTTGAGCGTTTTATCAGACATAGCGTTAAAGAGTTTTGCTTGTGCTTGTTTGATCGGCATAAGTTTCATGATGACTTCTTCCCTAAAAAGCGATCAAGTTCAGTGGTGAAGACACTTTGATTCTAGTGAGATTTAGTAAGGGGAATGAGTCGTTATGTAAATGTTTATATGAGTTTGATAAGCGACAACCAATTCGTTGAGTATCGTGGCTCGTATGTGATGGGATTGTATCTGAGTTGGCTGTATTGTCGTTTGGCTAGAAACTCTCTTGGTGCACTTTGGATAAAAGCTTATCGTCAAACGTACGGGGTTCAAACGGTACCTTTGGCATACCAAGTGAGAGCATAGCTTCAAGCTTCCAAGGTTCAGGAATACCTAATAAATTAGCAACAAAATCTTGGGTTGATCTACCATCATCTGCTGTGCGCATGCGTCCTTGGATCCAACAACTTGCCACGCCTGAGGCTGATGCTTCAAGATGCATATTCGCCATGACGATAGAACAGTCTTCGATCCACGTATCCGCAACATCAGGGTTACCCAGCACGACAATAGCAGCATTAGCTTCCGTGAGCATTGCAGCACCAGCGTCGCGACATTCTGCTAGTTTGGCTAGCGTGTCATGATTGCGTATAACAATAAGTTCCCATGGTCTGCGCTTGCGTCCTGAGGCAGAAAGCAGTCCCGCGCGCACAATGCGATCAAGAAGCTCTTGCGGAATCGGCTCTCCTGAATAGTGCCGTACACTTTGCCTATCGGTGAGGGCTGCAAGCACATCAACTCCAAGTTGTGGTGCAAACTCTTCTTTGCGCGGCAATATTTCTATCCAGCATCCGTCAGGATCTTCAATAAAGTAGAGCCCCATCGCCTTATTCTCATGACATATACAACCCATCTGTTCATGTATTGCATGAGCCGCATCAAGATCAGGTACGGTAAAAGCAAGGTGTGAGTCGCGGCCGCCATTGTTATAGGGTTCGGTGCGTCCGCGGTTCCAGGTAAGCTCGAGCTGGAATCCGCAGCTTTCATTGCCAATGAAGACATTGAGCCAGGATCCGTCATCAGGCCCCATGCGGCGGATTTCCGTCATGCCAAGAGCCTGCTTATAAAATGCGAGTGATGTATCAAGATCAAGTACGTGTAGGCAGCGATGAATCGCTCTGCTTTTCATGGTGTTTTCCATAATGGTTCCTCTGGTCTGATTCTTTTGGCGCGCGATGAACTAATCGAGCTTAGGCATCTTGGAGTGCATCAAGTTTAGCCATGCATTCATCTACGCTTGCGCCGCCCAGCAGATCACGGACGATCAAACAAACATTACCCCATTGTTCAACATTCATGCTGGCATTTGAGGCAAGTACGTAGGTATTTTCACCTTCGACTTTATTGCTCAAAGGCTTAAGCGCATCAACGCATTCGACGCTAACATTTTTATTAGGGGAGATCACGCGATTGGTCTCAGCGTAGAGCTGCATAGCTTCTTCGGAGAGCATGACGTTAACAACATCAAGCGCGTTCTGGAGATTTTCAGCCTTGCTTGCTACGGCGCAACCGGTCATAGAAAGCACCGGCATCTGTCCTTTATCACTGGGAAAGCCAATTACTTCCATGTCAAAAGAGGGATTGCCATATGCGGTTTCCGTATTAGCAGCGCCCCAGTAAGCCATAACGATAGGGGTCTTTCCCTCCATAAAGTCAGACCCTTCACCCACCCCTTCAAAGGCTTCACTGGTAAGGGCGTTTTCAGCATCAATGTAGCCGGCGTCCATAAGCTGTTTTAAGAATTCAAAACCAGGACGCATGTAGTCGCTATAGCGAGCATCGCCTGCATTTAAAGCTGCAATTTCGGCATCCACATCGCCACCGTTATACATATCTGCATAGGCTTGTGCAAATACAAAGGTCTCAAGCCACCAACGATTAGCGCCAATAGGGGTATCGTAACCATGCGCCTTGAGTACGCGACAACACTCTAGGAATTCTTCGGGTGTATTAGGAAGCTCCAAGTTGCATTCTTTGAAAATGTCTTTATTGATGAAAAGGCCGTAGGCTACTACTTCTTGCGGGATAGCGACTAACTTGCCATCAATGGTGTTGGCAACACGCACCTCATCACGTAAGTCTTGCGCACAAGGCAATTGGGAAAGATCGGCCAGCAATCCTTCGCTTCCCATCTCTATAATGACATCAGTATTGAGCAGGAACATATCGTCTTTACCACTGCGAATGCGCTCAATACAAACCTCGTCATAGGTTTTATCTTGATAAGTTTCTGCTGTGTAGGTATGGTAGGCAACCGTAATGCCGGTATCTTCTTCGGCCATGGCAATAGTCATATCAGAGGCGGTTCGTGCGGTATTTTTGGCATCGGCGCTGGCTTTTTCCATAGGGCTAAAGAAATTGACCACGGCTTTTTCTGTTTCATTTTGAACTGCAAGATCTTTGGCATCTTTTGAATCATCGCATCCTGTTAAGGAAAAGAGGGTAAGCGATAGTAGTGCTGCAAGCGTACAGAATGCAAAGACCATCAAGAGCGGTTTGGTTTGTCGGGGCGTTGCAATCATAGAAAAACGTCCTTTCTCAGTGTGGCTCAAAATTTATTCGTGCTTTTCAATAAACTGATCAACAGCTTTTTTCAGATCTTGCATTTCAAGAGGTTTTGCTAAGTGAACATTCATGCCTGCAGCAAGGGCTGCTTGCTCATCTTCAGTAAACGCATCAGCGGTCATAGCAAAAATAGGAATAGTGCGTGCATCTTCTCGCTCAAGCGATCGGATTGCCCGTGCTGCTTCATGTCCATTCATAACCGGCATTTGTACATCCATTAAAATTGCATCAAATTCACCCGGCTTACAACGATCGAAGCGCTCAACTACCAGTTTGCCATTTTCTGCAATTTCAACAGTCGCACCTTCAAGCTCGAGAAGATCGGTGAGGATGCTTGCGTTTAAGAAGTTATCTTCAGCTGCTAGGAAATGTTTGCCTTCAAGTACGTGATCGAGGTGAGATGGGCTGGTTTCATCAAGGCCTAAGGTTGTAGCAATCTTTGCTTTGAGCATGGAAGGGAAGAAGGGCTGAGAGAGAAGGGCACTTTTTGGAGGAAGTGCTAATTGTTCATCTTGGTCAGCATCTTGATTAACACTTGCGGTGTGCTCTTTTTGCATAAAGAGCAAAAGAGGGATATTTGCGGCTTTGCTGGTCAAGCTCTCACGGATATCTTCTGCCTTAGCTATATCTTTTGCATTAACTACGGTACAGCCATACAGGATAAGATCATAGGAGGCGTTGTTGACTGATGCGCAAGGTGTTGCATCAGGTGTTGTATCACGTGTTGCGTCAAGCGTTGTATCAAGTATCTCATCAGGAGAAGGGGCCGTATCAATGGCGACGCCAGTTCCTTCCATCATTTCTGCAATAGCGCTGCTTGCTGGATCGATGATAAGCATACGTTTGATACCAGCACGCTCCCAGAAAGAGCTTATCGCCTGCTCTTCAGGGATGCGCAATTCAAGATCGACGCGGAATAGAGAACCTTTGCCCTCTTCGCTTTCAACAGAAATGGTGCCACCCATGAGATCAACAAGGTTTTTTGTGATAGACATACCAAGACCGGTGCCTTGAATTTTGTTGGTCGTGGAATTTTCAGCACGAGTGAATGCGTCAAAAATAGTTTCTAGGAACTCGGGGGTCATGCCATATCCCGTGTCTTCAACTTCAATGCGAATACGCGCGCGTTGCTCAGAACGCTGCGGAAGTCCGATGAAGCGCAGCCATATGGTGCCGCCCTCGGGCGTGTATTTAATAGCGTTTGAGAGTAGGTTGATGAGGATTTGATTGAGATGAGTCTCATCGCCAATTACGTGCTCGTGATGAATGGAAGAGATTTCGGTATAGAAGGTTTGATGTTTGTCTGCCGCCATAGGGGAGATGATAGACTCGACAGCAGAAAGGAGATTGCCTAAATCAAATTCCTCAAACGTAAGGGTTGCTTTTCCGCTCTCAATTTTCGAAATATCAAGTACGTCATTAATAAGGTCAAGGAGATGTTTTCCTGATGAGGTGATCTTGCCTGCGTAGTCACGTACTTTTGCGGTGTTATCTGGTTCGCGACTGATGATGTTAGCAAAACCCAACACGGCATTCATAGGAGTGCGGATGTCATGCGACATGTTAGCAAGGAATACCGACTTGCTTTCGTTGGCTAATTGGGCTGCTTGAAGTGCTTGAGAGAGCTGCCGAGCATATTCTGCACGTTCAAGATCGCGGGCTCGTTGCACAAGAAGTTGTTTGCGGCGATTAATTGCAAAAAGGATCACACAGAGACAAAAGGCAAGAGCAGTGATCCCTGCAACAAGCATGAGCGCCATATTAACCGCTTGCGCTTCCTGTTGAATTGCATTCATGGGAACATAGCCGACTAAGTAAAACGTACCTTCGCTCACAGACCAGAGAAAGCAGAGTGATTCTTGTCCTTGCACCTCATGAGCAAACATGACATTGCGTCGCTCGTTAATGCCAGTTGCCACCATCTCAAGTGTGCTTGTGTCGTTGATTTTGTTAGCGTGATAAAAATCTTCGAGATTTACGTGTCCCGCATCGCGTTCGCCCATACCTTCAGGCTTCAAGACAAAACGTTCATTGGTGATGTCCATAAGGTAGAGCACCGCGCGGTTCCCGTAGAAACTTCGAGGTAGTGCTTCATCAATGGTGTCAAAGGTGTATTCCATATAGAGCGTGCCAAGGGTTTGATTATTGCGCTCGACAGGGCAAGCAACCGAGTATGCCCAAGTTCCCATAGCGTTTACGTATGATTGGGAAACAGCAAGTCCCAAAATGTTTTCATTGCTTGAAAAGTCAAGGCGCGCAGGATTGAAAGGCTCGCCATTATTCGAAATACCTTCAGAGGCGTTTGCAGGTACATAGGACACGCAAGAAGCAGTTTCTCCGTTTGGCATATGAGCAATGGTGGCGATGGGGTCATCTGCTTCAGCAAGTTCTTTGGCGGTTACTCTTTGAAAGTCAGCTTCACTGCGGAAAATTGCTTCAATAGTGCTTTTCATTAAGGTGAGGTTTTCGTTGAGGTTAGAAATGGCGGCATCTGACATGTCATCGTAGGTCTTTTTAGAAACACCCCAAATAGCAACGCCCATTAACGCAAAAATCAAAACACCGACAAGGATCAGTCGAAGCGAAGACTGCTTTTCGTGTCTGTCGTTTTTTGATGGTTGTGTCAACGCAGGCCCGTCCTTGTTGCTTCTTCCGTCTTTGTTAGTTCTTTCTTACGTTATGGCGATGTCTTATGTCATACCTATAGAGATGGTGCAACAATATATAAGCTGTATTTTATTCAGAACGAACAGTTTAGTAAATGTTGTGTCGACGATCGTTTAAGACATGAGTTTCAAGACATGAGAAGGGGCTGTATCAAAAGTGGTTTTGATACAGCCCCGCAACAGGTGCAACAGGTGCAACAGATGCAACATGCATAAGTGCCATAAGCGCTATAAGTGCTCGCTACTTATACGTGCTCTCTATCTGCGTCGTAGGGAAGTTTACCTACAAGTTCTTCGTATTCTTGAACAAGCTGAGTTCCTTCATGGTTGCCAAAGATGTTGATATGCTTCTTTAGCTCGTGAGCAAACTGCTTAGGTGGCCATTCGCGATAAGATTTGTCGTCACCAAATTCACCCTCGATAGTTTCTTGCCATTTGATGACGTTGTCTTTTGCTTTGCTCAAATCACTCGTGACTTTGCCTTCTGCTTCCAGCGGTTCCATCAACTCAAAAATGCGCTTCTGCATAGCGACGATTTTCATTTCAAGCTCTTTATTAGCAGCCATGATAGACCTCCATTTCTTTACAGATCAGCTCTTATGCTGTCTCTTATACTGTCATGGTAGTCTTTCAAGTGTTTGCGCGTTTAGGCAAAACAAGTACCTCAACTGAATCGTAAAGATATGTTTATCTGCGCGTCATGCGTACAGTGCGCTTAACGTGGACTTGTCGAAATTCCTTGAAAGAATCCCATAAATAGCCCTAAGACAAAATGTCAACCGACTATGCTCTTTCTTTTTAGACTGGAAGATATTGAGAATTATTTCGGATGTAGTGCTGAGTTCCATGAGATTATCCCTTCTGTGGCTAATAAAGAGGATCTGGAACTTATCAAGACAATATACAATGGCGGCCGTAGGGGTATGTACGAATTTGAGAGGGATGAGCATGGTAGAAATAATAAGAATGATACCTCTCTAAGTGCGGATACGGGGCAAGAGGCTTTAGATAATGCTTTTCTAATTAAATCTATTGAAGTTGGGGGTTTCTCTTTTGATTTACGATCTGAGCCATCGGCCTACGAAGCAATCTCTGCAATTGCCTGTAAGCCTGAGATGAATGCGGATGGCATTCTTGTTTTACCGGTAGAATGGGACGACGATAAAGATGAACTACGGCTTCCGTGATCTATTCTTGATGTTTTGATATCAGTATTAGATTAACAGGGACATTAATATCCCTTAAGAAATTACCTGATTAGATAAACTCACCTGTGCATATATGCAGGTGGGTTTTATTTTTAAAGGAGGTAGTGGATTATGAGAGACGGATCGCAATGTAATCAGTCTATTGCGCATCAAGAAAATAATCAGGAAATAGAAGTGACTGACAATGCTTCGACTCGTGGAGAAAATTTACTTGCTGTGTTTTGGTATATCGATGGTAAATTTTATGGGCCGGATAGAGAAAGAAAATCAGGGGTATCGGATGACTCAGGACGATTTCTTATTCTGTCTTGCTTGCATTCTGAAATATGGGATGAGTACCGTCCTGCTGGATGTACGCTTGCCTATGATAAAGCGCCGCGCGGTAAAGTAGTCTTCGATACTTGTATCCATAAATTTAAGGTTTTTGCATCAGAAAAACTCTGTAATGACGAAGAATTTAAAGCGCGTGTTATACGTGAATACGGATTACCTGTATTCTCTATTTTTGTAGCAGACGAGCATTATGTTTAAGCTAGGATGAGGCTATGAGCGGAGACAAAATGGATACGCAATCGACAAATCCAAGATCTGAGGGTAAGCAAGTAATAGAAGCAATTGGGTATATTGAGGAAATGAATAACGGCAGATATTACGTATCATGTGGTGATGAGAAGTCTTGCGATTCGTATTGGTACATGACTACTGATACTGAACAAGAAGCTATCGACTGTCTGCTTGAACAAGACAAAGACCCTGATGTACTTGAAACATTTGGTGTGATCAAGGTATCGGAGATTTATATCGTACAAAACTGGATGTTTCATGACCGAAATCTTAAATTCCAAGATGCCATTGTACGGGTTATCGATGTTGAAAAATAAGTTCTCTGTCACTGTGAGAGATATTCAGAAGTATTTTTAGTCTTCAGTGAAATTCTTTATTGCTATTCATCTTGCTAGTTTGCCTCTTTACGACATTTATCCTGCTTGTTTGAACGTAGGGGTTATGACTCATGAAGAAATCAAAACATGGAGTTTACCAATACGCTCTCTTAGTCTTTTATAGAGATTTAAGGAATCGGCTTAAGCATACCTTGTTCTAGCTTTGTCTTTATTGATGAAGGCCGCTACAATAACGGGAATGATCACGGTAGCATTACGAGTTAGTATTGCTTCACGCTAGAAAAGGGTCTCATGATTTCGAACTCCCTTTCCCAAAGGATTGCAAAACGTATCACGTGTGTGGTGTGTGTGATGTTGGCAGTAAGTTTACTCGTATGCCTTACTCCTGCTGTTAAAGACGCTCATGCCCTTGATTCCGATGTGCGTTCTTTTTTAGTAGATGCTTTTCGTAGTGCACAATTGCGGGCTGATGCAGCAGTAGAGTATGCGCTTGCACAGGGCGATGATCCACTTCATGCATTATCGAGAATGCAGCGCTCTCAGGATGAGGCTCAGGCTCTTGCGCAATCAGCTCCCCAGGCAAAACGCGCCTTGCCTTCCAACTATTCTCTTACTTCTGAAGGGACGGTTACTTACGCAAAGCAGCAAGGTATTTGGAATGCTTGTTGGTCTTTTGCTGAAATGGGAGCGCTTGAAAGTGCAATTCTAAAATATGAAAAACAAGCACGCGGCACGCTTGGGGACGGTGCTGCAAAAGATCTGGGACTAACTGAGTTACCCACACAGCCAGACTTATCTGAGCATGCGCTTGCTTGGTATAGCTACACGGTTGAAAATGCGCTTGATGCAGGCAATCAAGCGGGCGAGGGCGTGTATCGCGAAGATCGCACGAGTGTTGGCATTCTTGGTGCCGGTGGTAATGTAAGCATTGCATCAGCTAAGCTTTTTGCACAAGAGTCCATAACGCGCGAATCAACTATTCCGTATACGTATCGTCAGCAAACAAGCGATGGATATGCATTTGCAGATGACCTATCGGCAATGTTAAAAGAAGAAACTGCCACGTATGATTGGAGTCTTGATGAGAGCATATCGCGCAGTTTTACTGATACCAGATATCGCATAGATGACATCATCCTGCTCCCAAATCCTGCCCTGTATGAATACCAGGATGATGGGCGCATTTATCAGGGTTACAATCCGGCTGCCACTGAAGCAATAAAAGAGGCGCTTTTGGATACGGGCGCAGTTAGCGTGGATATCATGGCAGAATCTTCAGTTTGGTGGGATATGCCAACCGGCGAGTACATGAACTATGATGAGTGGTGTCAGTATTACGATGGGGACGAGGATTCCAACCATCGGGTTGCTATTGTGGGCTGGGATGATGCGTATCCTGCTTCAAATTTCACCGGTACGAAAAATGGAACTCCGCAAGGCGATGGGGCGTGGTTCGTTAAAAACAGTTGGGGTTCAATACAAGGATCAAACCTCTTGGGTCTTACTGAAGCTCCTGAGTGGGGACTGCGTGATGCACGGGGTAAAGGCACCGGATTTTTCTGGGTGTCTTATTATGATAAGTCCCTTGGCTGTCCTGCTGCGTATCAGGTTGAACCTTTGCAATCATCGGCGCATCACATCTATCAATACGACTATTTGGGAACGAGCGCGTTGAGTAGCGTAGTCTGCGATGCTTACCCGTTTGCATCGGCAAATATATTTACTGCCAACAATGCTGAAGTGCTTAAAGCAGTATCTACTTATGCTTTAACGCCTGACGTTGCTGTTGATATTGAGGTGTACTTACTTAATGATGACGATGAGGTTCCGACCGACGGACGACGTATTCGCTCTCAACAAGCGGTCTTAGAGCAGGCTGGCAACTACACTCTTGAGCTTGATGATCCTGTGCAGTTGGCAGCAGGTCAGCGTTTTGCCATTGTTGAGTCAGTGCATGATAAACAAGATGAGATGTATCAATTAAATCTTGAAGTTGCTTATCAAATTCCTGAATTTTATGAGAGCAACGCCGTGGCGCATGAGGGCGAAACTATGGCGTATTGCCGTGGAACATGGATGGGGATTGATGAAATTAATGCGGTTCTAGCTGAAGAAGGGGTAGCGCTCCAGACAGGAAACGCTCTCATTAAAGCGTTTACGCAGGATGATCCCGCACCCCTTTTAGAACGGAAACTGCAGGATCAGAAGAGTGGAATAGCGGTGTCAGGGTTCATGTCGCCCGATGCGTTTTTGGAGGTTGTTCCCAACCAAGTACATAATCCTCTTGACGATAGCTCTTCTGACAATGGATCTTCTGGTGATTCTAGCAATGGGTATCTTGATGAGGGCTGCACGCTTGTTGAGAGAGCGCGGCTTGCAGGGCATGCGATCACGTCTGCAAATCTAAATCTTTCCGGGGAGTATGGACGTGATATTCAAATTGAGATACCTGTTGAGGGATTAGAGGGACGCACTGTTACGGTAGTGAGTTGTTCGAATGGTACTCCTGAGCTACTTACCGCTGAAATCAAGAACGGACATGCTACGTTTCGACTCAAAGAACCTGTTCCTTTTGCTCTTCTTGATGGGGTTTATACGCAAGATCAAATTGCTGCTATGGAAAAAGCCGATACACCAGAGCCTACGCCACCCTCTCAGGATTCAGACCAACCTGAAAACCAACCTGAAGACCAACCCAGCGGCCAGCCGCAAGATCAGTTCAAAGAACAATCTTCGTTAGTGGGCTTTTCTGACAACCGTACCACGTCGGCGCAAACAAGTGATAGTGGCATGAATGCAATGATGTATCTTGTTTTTATTGCGTTAATTGCTGTTTTTGTTTTGCAGCTTGCACGTTCGCGTAAGTGCTGATAGAGTGTGTTTCTGCTGGTAATGCCAGTACATTTTATCCAGAGTCGGGATAGAGAGTTGGCTCTATGACCCCGACACCAACCGGTCGTTTTGAGCGACACGGTGGTCCTGCCAACATCGATGAAAGGAGCCTATTATGGCAGTTGATTTTCGTAAACAATCTCATGAACAAAAGCGCAGTGAACCCAAATCTCAAATGCTTTTGCATTCGCGTCGTGTGACACACCCCATTGATGACATGAAGAATCATCCCAATATCTGCAGTCCTTTGGGAGTGAAGCATATCATGGGTCTTGATCATCAGATGGAGATTAGTCTGCAAGAACTTTCTCAAAAGCTTACTCGTGAAGGCAAACAGTATGAGCTTAGCATTAAACGTGAAGAACGTCCTAAACCCATCGGCAGTGATACCTATGGTAAAAGTTGCTACGGTGTTTGCTGCCATGTTAAACAAAGCCAGTCGACATATTGGTTAACGCGTTGGCATGTGTATGCAAATGGTTACGAGATTGCTCTTCTTGATGATAATTACGCCTACGATTGCTTTGATATCAGTTCTACTTGCTTTATGGAAAATATGGAGCGCGTTTTGAATGAGAGTGGTGTTCAGCCTTTGACTGGCGATGAGGTCAAGGCGCTTGAACTGGTACGTATGGCACTGCGTATAATCGAGGTTGAATAACAAAAGGGTGACACCAAGAAAATGACACCAAGAAGATGATACCAAGGAGGTCTCTTGTGAAGGGTATTAGCTTTGATATATTGGAACATTCTCATGCTGATCAGCAGCGCGAAGCGATTCCAACACACCTTCAAACACCTGCACCATCTGAGGCGTTTAGCATCTATTTGCTTTTCAATCTTGAGGCCGCTTTTGATTATGGTCATGTGATATTGGCGCTTGGTCCGATGGATGGTGCACTTGAGACGTACTCATTTTATCGACAAGGTACAGCTATTAAGGCACCAGCACTTATGGCGTGTCTTGAGCATCCGCTTACGTTTGCTCAAATTGAGGCATCATCGGGTTGGATTGTACATGGACAGCCTGGCAATTACTGGAATGAGCATGTGAATGCTGCTCTTGCGTTGTGGTGCACGAAAGATGCTTTCAGTCAGATACATGCATTTGCTGAAGAGAAGCGTGCAAATCCTGGTATGTATGATCTCTTTTCGTACAATTGCCTTACCTTTGTGGATGAAGCGCTTGCACAAGGCAATATCTTTTTGGAAGACGAAAGTGGTAAACAATTGCGAACATTTATTCCTCGTGATGTGTTTAGACACGTAAGTCAAGTGGCAGGTGCGCATAAGCTGGGAGCGTGGAAATATTGGTTCCCTATTACGCAATCGCCAGAAAATGGGTTACGCACGATCTCCGATACGCCCGGTAAAGATCGCCCTTTGAAGTAGGAGATGCTATCATGCGTAAATCCGCACGCAACATATTTTTAATACCGCGTGCGGTAAGGTTTGTTCGTAGTCACGCTATGCTTGTGGTTGCGGCTTTGGTGGCGTGTGTCACCATGGTTATCGTGCCGCCCGATAGTGCGTATCTTGGGTACTTTGATTGGAATACGCTTGGGTGCTTATTTAGTGTACTTGCGGTAGCTAATGCGTTTCGTTTTGCGGGCGCGTTTGATCGCATTGCACGCTTAGCTATTGAGCATTTAAGTACGCCGACTTCCGTGGTTATGACCCTCGTTATCACGACAGGCATGCTTTCAATGGTGGCAACTAATGATCTTGCGCTGATTATTATGTTGCCTATAACGCTTTTTGCGCTGGTTAAAGCGGAGTGGGGTAGCCTTATTGCTCCAGCGTTTGTGTTGGAAGGACTTGCAGCAAATCTTTGCGGCATGATCATGCCGTTTGGCAATCCGCAAAACCTCTATTTGTATTCTTTCTACTCCATTGGCCTTATTGATTTTCTTCAAACAATGGCACTTCCGTTTTTTGTATCCACAGGTCTTGTGCTGGTATGTACGTTTGTTATGGTGCGCGTCTCAGGCGTACAACCAGTAAAGACCAACCTGATTGACAGGCAATCTAGCAAGCAAGCTGATGGACAGTCCAACAAGCAGCAAGAAGAACAACCTGATGAATATCCCGACAGAGCACCTCTTGATCGCAGGCGATTGGTAGCCTATGCGCTCTTGCTTGTTTTAGCGCTGCTTGCTGTCTTTCGCGTGGTGCCCGTTGTACTCGTTGTAGCCGTAATCTTTATTTCTTTGTTGGCGATGGATCGCACTGCACTCAAAGCAGTTGATTATTCGCTCTTACTCACCTTTGTGTGTTTCTTTATCTTTGCAGGAAATATGGCACGCATGCCCTACCTGGGAGAATTGCTAAAGAGTCTTATGGATGCCAATGGGCTCATCGCTCCAGCGCTTTTAAGTCAGGTGATCAGCAATGTCCCTGCAGCAGTATTGTTATCGCATTTTACCGAGAGTTGGCAGGCACTGCTTGTTGGTGTAAATATTGGTGGCGCGGGCACTCTCATTGCTTCGCTTGCAAGCCTCATTACCCTGCGCTTTTTTAGCGGTGCTCGAAAAATTTTTCCTGACCTTGCCAAGGATCCCGCTACCAAGGATCCCGCGCTTTCACTCGGTCGTTTTATGAAGCTCTTTACCTGTTTAAATGTGGGATTCTTGGTTGTGTTACTCGTCGTTTGTTATCTTTCTGGTGTGTAGGGCTCCGCTTCATTCTCGTTTTTCTGGCCGGGCTTGTTGTCTTTATAGGGAATAAGCACCAGAAGACCTATGAGTGCTATAACCGCTACAAAGATTGCCATGCCGCGAAATCCTCCATTGAGTGTCTGCTGATAGACTTTTTGAATTTGCTCAGCATTGTTATCAATGGATGCGAGATAGTTGGTTTCTGCTTCATCAAAAAGTCCTGGGATGGCAGCATCCGCTTCTTCAAGTTGAGCTATTGTCTCGCAGAGAGAATCATAGGCTTGTTGAAGTTCTGCATGGCTGGACGTAAGTTCGGCACGAGCAGAAACTAATTCCGTGCGCGCTGACTGCATTTCTGCACGCCCGCTTTCCATCCCATCGCGTCCTTTGGTTATGCCGTTGATAGCACTTTCCATATCAGTGACTTGTGCTTGATACGCGGCAATTTTGGCATTCATTTGGTCGATAGCGGCTTGGATTTCTGCTTTCTTTTCATCAGGAATGCCGGGGCTGGTTAAGCTTTGCTTCATGCTAGCAATTTGTCCTTGCATCTGATTGATGCCCTCTTTGATGCCTGCAAGAGCGCTTTTCATAGTAGAAATCTTGTTGTTTGCATCAGAGATATTGGAATCCATTTCAGAAATGCTTGAACTCAGCTCATTGAGACCGGTGCTCATTTCATTGATGCCGTCTTGCATTTCGTTAAGACCATCGTGCATTTCCTGAGCCTTTTCCTGCATGGTGACAAGACCGCTTTCCATACCTTCAGTAGCTTGAGAAATCAGCTTTGGTTTGACCTGGCTAAAGATATCGGAAGTCATTTCTTTGCACACGCCGACAATGGTGGTCACATCGGAATTCTCCATTTTCTCAAGCAGCTCATCGCTTATTTCAACATCAAAATCACTGCCCTCGGAATTCATACTCACGTCAATTGACTGGTAGTCGCTCAATTTGGGGATATCAAGACCCTCAAGCATTTCAGCGGTGTCCTCATCGGCGCGCATGTCATCGAGCTTTTGATCAATTTGGGCCGCATAGGGGAGGGGAGAGACAGAAACCTGTTTGGGTAGAGCGTTCATCAGGGTGTCTTGCATACCAACGCTTGCGTGAACAATAAAAGCAACCATGATTGCAGGAGCTACGGCGGTGCCGATGGATCGCACTAAAGACATGGTTGCTAAAGCGGAATTTGATTCTGTGTCTTCGGTGTTATTGAGCATCATGTAGTTGAGCGGCGTGCCCATAGTAAAGCCTAGCCCCGCTCCGCTCAGGAACATGCTTAAACATACGGTGACTAAGTTAGGATACTCGCAAGCTACAAAGGCCATGAAGACTGAGCCAATAGCGGCACCTACAAAGCCTGCTCCTAGGACGGGCTTTACGCCATGTTTGTCGATGAGACGTCCGGAGGCCATAGACCCAATCGCCGTGCCAATACCTAAGATAGCAATAAAATAGCCACCCGAGCCCGACTTCATCATCATGGCGTTTTCGCAAAATTGCGGGAAGAAGATGGTGCCCATCATGATAATGCCGCTGATGATGGAGCAAATAAGCGTGATGACAATATTGCGATTGGTAAAGTAATTGGGGTTAAGGATAGGATCAACTGCTCGCTTCTCGCGCAGTATAAAGAGCGGAAGGAGCAGGAGGAAGATCAGCAGGTAGGGCCATACATCGGTACTTGCGACGGACTCCGCCAGGTTGAAAAAGTCGATGTTTTTGAGGCCATACATGATGCTGAGCGTCATGGCGGTAAGTAGGAGCGTGCCCAGACCATCGATAGGTTTGACGTGCTCTGCCTTGCTTTGCGGAAGTTTAGCAATGCCCAAGATTAGGACGATGAGGCAGATGGGCACATTGATGAAAAAGATATATTGCCATTCGGTTTGACCAAAGATATCAAGGATGCCGCTTCCAACAGAAGGGCCGAGGATGCTGGAGAGGCCATAGACCATGCCGACCATGCCTAAGGCCATACCGCGTTTCTCTTCGGGGAAGGCAGTACCAAACTCAGCAGTAGCAACGGGCATGATGCCACCACCGCCGATGGCTTGAATAACACGTGCAGCCAGCAAGAGCTCGAAGCTGTCAGTAAAGCGCGCGAGTCCGCACAGGAGTGATCCGCCGCCAAACAGAAGGATGCAAAGCAGATAGATACTCTTGCGACCATGGCGATCAGCGAGTTTTCCCATGATGGGGATGGCTGCAGCGTATGCCAGAGTATAGATGGTGATGACCCAGACACCCAGAGCATCGTTTACACTCATGGTGTTTTGGATGACGGTACGCGCAGGATTGACAATACTCATATCCAGCGCGCCCATAATAAGACCCAGCAGATATACGACAACAATCAGTGCGTATCCCTTGCTTTGGCCTCGCGCCTCTTCCGAAGGGCTGGTTCTCGAAGGGCTGGTTTCCGAAGGTGAGGTGGCGATGGGGTGGTCGTGGTTCGCATTGCTCCCGCGACTTGCATCATGTCCGTGTTTCATTATTCCCATTCTACTCTCGCCTCCTAGATCTCGGACACGTTGTGAGCAGCTAGTGCAATGAGGTGCTCGAGTTGTTTGATCTCTTCAGCTGAAAAACCAGCAAACAGGGTGTTTTCGAATTCTGTATAGGAGTTATGTAGTTCGGCAAGAACGTCTTCAGCGGCAGGCTGGAGTACGACTTTATTTTCTCGTCTGTTGTTTGGATTAGTTTCGCGTGCGACCAACTGTTTCTTTTCTAGTTTGGCGATGGTCTTAGCAATAGCACCTTTGTCTATGTCTAGAAAAGCAGCAATGCGTTCTTGGTTTGATGATCCATGTGCTTTTAGGCACATGAGTACGAGTTGCTCCGGAAAGCCCACCCCAGAAGTTGATTGACTGCGCTCAGCAGCAATGCGCATTTTTCTTACAATGATGGATATGTCTGACATGAACATAGGTTGTCCTAACGATTGTTGCGGCAACTGCTTGTGGCTACGGTTTGTGGCTATGCTTTGCGGCTACGTCAATGGTTTATACAACTGTTGTCAGTACAACAGTTGTCATTGCAACAATACTCCACTAATCGTGCGGAATCAAGTGAGTGAGGTGTTTTTAGAGGAACGCTTGGGTTATCACATCAGCAGTGAGTGCTTGTTGTTCTTGCGCAGAAATTTCAGGCTCGCCATCTCCCGACTGATTGCCATAGTCTCCAAACTGGGCATGGTTGCCGCCAGGGATAATGAATTCTTGGGTGTCGTCAGCAAGATTTGAATGGTTGTCGGTGTAGGCCTGTTCATTGAGAATGCTGTCATTGCTGCCACGGATGCAGAGAATATCAATGTTATTGTCAGTGAGATCAGCAGTAGAATACGAGGCTAAAAGAATGAGACCATCCCATGAGTCGCTGTGCCCATCGACATAAGAAGCAGCCATGGAGCCGCCCAATGAATGTCCCATAAGGATCCATTGGTGTACAGTGGGGAATTGTTCTTGAATGCCGCCTGCTCCGTTTGTATTAAAGACCGCCAGATTAAAGGGCATGGGTACGATTACGCTGAGGAATCCACGCTCAGCTAGGTCTTGCATGAGCGGTGCGTAGGCCTCAGCCTGTACTTTCCCACCAGGGTAGAATACAATTCCAGCCTGGGGATCAGCTGGCTCAAATGCGATATCTCCGTTGTCTAGTGTGTGGACTTTTACGTTTGCTGTTGATTGTAATGCGTTGGTTGCCCGATCGTCTGCATGATAATAATCGTTTACATAGAAGGCAAAGGTGGCAATGCCAATTACGAGGATGGTCAATATTGCTGCGAGGATGATTCGAAGTGCACGGGTTTTCTTTGTGCTTTTTGCGTTTGTGTTGTTTGTTTTGTCTGTATTGCCCAAATTGTTAGCTGGATCTGTTCTGTCTACTTTGTTCGTTTTGTCTGTATTGTTGACTTTGTCTGTGCTGCTGGTCATAGGGTGATGTCTCCCGTATTTGCTGTTGAGTATCTTTCCGCTATCGAAGTCTTTCGATGATACCGCAGGAATATGAGATTCCAGCAAGATGGTTTGCTACTGCTAGAATGAAGAGGACTTTTCATTGTAGATATGTTTAATTAATAAGACTTATGCGGGGTTTATTCATCAGCGTAAGCTTAATGTATTAAAAAATGTCAAGAAATCACTCCTCAAGAAAATGTTTGTATATGGGGGATTTATGACACTAGAGAACAAACTTGGTATTTCCGATCAAACAGAACTTGCACGTGAAGAGGAGCGTCTCAGTAAAATGCGCGCACGTGAGCTATTTGAGGAAGGAATTCTCAATGAGCTTACAGCTGGATCTGTAAAAAGCCTTTTTGAAATACATAGATATTTATTCCAAGATATTTATCCTTTTGCCGGTAAGATTCGCACCGTCAATATATCCAAGGGCGGATTTCGCTTTACCCCAATCATGTATTTAGAACTGAGTCTCAACACTATCGAAAAAATGCCTCAGACTTCATTTGATGAAATCATCGAAAAATACGTAGAAATGAATGCTGCCCATCCGTTCAGAGAAGGTAACGGTAGAGCAATGCGAATATGGCTTGATCTTATACTCAAGACTGAACTAGGACAAGTAATTGATTGGAGTCGCGTAGATAAAGAAGACTACCTTCTTGCTATGGAAAGGAGTCCTATTCGAAGCATTGAGATCAAGCACGTATTCAAAAATGCACTCACAACCGCGATCGATGATCAAGAAGTATTTATGAAGGGAATCGACGCTAGCTACTACTACTACGAAGGATATAGTGTTTATAAGACCGAGGACCTCGAATTCAAATGAGACACTTTCGTATTGGTGTACCAACTTGGGAACAGCGCAAGCAAGAATTCGTCAAATATGGATAAGCTGCACTTTGCTTAGCGCTCCACGTCCCCACGCCAGCTGCCGATGCCGCCAATGTTACGCGCGTTGGCGTAGCCCATCTGTTTAAGTGCGCCGACTGCCTGTTGACTGCGCGCTCCGCTCATGCAGTATACGAACAGTGGCGTGCTCTTGTCAGGCACCTTGTTCGCAATGGTGCTGATCTGCTGTAACGGTACGTTCACTGCGTCAGGAATATGCCCACCCGCGTATTCTCCTGGCGTACGTACGTCAATTAACTGCGCACCGGGCGTCGCGCGAAATTCTTCCACACCGGTGTTGATATTGGCAGGCTTCAGAAAATCCAGCAGACCCATCGCTATATCCTCCTTGCAAAGTTGCTCTTGTTTTGAAGTTGTTCTTGTGCACTTTTTAGCATTCTATCCTAAATGGCACAGCGGGAATGTGTGCATAATTGTAGAGATTCACGCAGATCCAATGGGTTGTAGCAAACTCGATGTGCACAGGCGCCTCCGGCAGCTGCTCGAGTTGGTCAAACGTGAGCAGAAGCTGATCGTTCTGGATTGTGGCAGTGTATGGAAGCTCCTTGCCCTCTGAAATGACGCGGAGGTCTTGCAACTCATCGCCTTCAATATACAATCCGCCTTCTGCGTGCTCAAAGCAAAGAGCGATTTCGTTTCCACGACGTTGCCCCAATACGGCACGTGGAGCATCGCAGAGGAGATCCTCTTGATAGATATGTCCTCGCGCCAGCAGAGCCAAGCGTTTCCCGACAATCTTTTTATTTTTCGGGTGAATCTCGTATCTCTCTCCCGCATCGGATATGGAGCAGAGAAAGACTCCGTCAACAGTATCAGCGACCTTTTGCTGGCATTCTCGGACGATGGGGTAGTTGTTGGGCGCAGTGTTGTACGACCATTGCTCGAATCCAGTGAGCTGCACAATTAGGAACGGTAAATCATCATTCCAGAGCTTGCGCCAATCTGTGATCAGACCGGCGAGCATCTTGTCGTGGATATCTCCATGGCCTTTTGCGTCATCGTTTTCTCCCTGGTACCAGATAACTCCTCGTATCGAGTAAGGCGCAATAGTTTTTAGCATGTGTTCATAGAGGGAGCCTGGAATGTCGATGGGTTTCAGTGCAGCGCGGCGCTTCTGCATAAAGTCAACGATGCTGAACCCGTAATGCTCATCAATCTCTTCCGTGGTGCGTGTTGCTTCGAGCATGTAGTTGGTAAAAGGATCTTCCAGAGGATTTCCCGTGTCATTGCTTGGATCCTTGAGCTGGGCTTGCCAGTAGGCAGTCATGTCTCTGCCTTTGATGGCATTTTCATAGTCGTCAATCCAGGGCTTTCCAACACAAGCTGTCGTTTTCGGATTCATCCAAGCAGATGTTGTGGTTCCGCCCCAGTTGCAGCCAATAATGCCGATGGGCATATCGAGTGCTTGAGATAGTTCCTTTTGGAAGTAGTACGCAACTGCACTGAAATAGTCGAGGTCTTCTGCGGTAGCTTCGCGCCAGATGTTGAATCTGCTGTAATCGAACGCCTCTGCCTGTCCATCAAAGGCGATTTCAGGCACATCGAAAAAGCGTAATCGGGGTAGGGGACAGTCTGCAAGTTCTTCATCTCGGTGTGCTTCAAACTTCATCCAGAGTTCCATATTAGATTGTCCGCCGGCAAGCCACACTTCACCAATTGCAACGTGGTTGAAGATTATCTGCTCAGTTCCGGAGCAGATAATAAGTTGTTCGTCTTCAGAGGCTTCTAATGGGGGAAGCGATAGCATCCAATTTCCGTTTTCGTCTGCGCGGGTCACTCCTTGCTTTCCTTGAATCTTGGCAGTGACTTCTGAGCCAGCTGTCTGAGTACCCCAGATAGACACCGGTTTTTGACACTGCAGGACCATCTTGTCCTGGAAAATGGTTGCTGTCTTTAACATTGATTGACCCCTTTTCTCAACCATTTTATTGTAGGCGTTTGGTTTTGAATTTGATGAGGGTCTTGGTGTTACTCAGGTTTAGCAAACTGCCTGTTCAGCAGATTTAAGAGGATTGCCCCCCGATCGCCCTATCATCCCATCGCACGGGTTTCTATATGGCCACAAATCATCGACTAATCATTTGCAGATTGTATGCAGTGTTCTTCGCTGGCGATTGCTTATTCTAGAATCAAGGCTGATCAAGACATCGATGTTCGATACATTGGTGTTCAAGACAGGCAACAACTTGTTTAGCAACGTGCGCAGGTAGGCTTTACATGAAGCAAATCGGAAGAACAGAGAGAAAAACGACGCTCGGGAAAGATTCGATTGTGGTCGGATTCTCGCTCTTCGCGATGTTTTTTGGCGCAGGGAATCTGATTTTTCCACCTACGTTAGGACAGATGAGTGGTGACCTTTGGGTCTGGGGACTAGTCGGATTTCTGCTTGTCGATGCTGTTCTCTCGTGTCTTGGTGTGTTTGTAGTAAGCCGTCTGAGTGGTCCGCGCGGAGCTTTCGATGGGGCTCTCGGCCGGGTTGGTGGCACAATCTTAACTGCTGTCGCCATTCTGTGCCTGTGTGTTTTCTTTGCCATGCCGCGCACAGCAGCTACTACCTTTGAATTGTCTATCGCGCCTTATCTCGGAGAGGGCGCGGACGCTTTCTTGGTTCCGTTTTCCGTTTTGTTCTTCGTGATTGTGTATCTGCTCACCTGCAGAAGGTCGCGCGTTGTTGATATCATCGGCAAATTCTTCACACCAACGTTAGTGATTGGTGTGTTCGTGCTGATTGTGGCTGGAATTATCACTCCCATAGGCGCAATTCAGCCGCCACAAACTGATTATGTATTTCAAGAAGGCATCCGATCGGGCTATCAGACCATGGATGTTTTAGGCGTCGCAGCGTTTTCTATTATCATTTTGGATTCCGCTGTTGTGAAGAGCTACACAGATCCGGGCAAACGATCAGGTTTGCTTGCCCGCGCAAGCTTTGGGGCGGTGTTGATGCTTGCGCTGGTCTATGGGGGATTGGCGTATCTGGGCGCAACGTCAGTGTCACTTGGAACGGGCATGTCGCAGGCTGCTTTGCTCGTTGCTATTGCTGAGAGCGTTCTGGGCGATGCAGGTAAGATCTTGCTGAGCGTGGTTGTGGCACTTGCGTGTGTGACCACGGCTGTTGCGCTCGTAAGTTCAGCTGCGGATTATTTCAGTCGGCTGTTCAAAAATAAGATTTCCTATCGGGCGCTTTTAATTATCGATTGCGCGATAGGTGCGTTGATTTGCGATATTGGCCTTGATAACATCATTCGTTTTGCCGATCCTGTACTGGGTGTGGTGTATCCTCCTTTTATCACCGTGGTGGTGCTTCTGTTCTTTAGGAGACAGATTCAGCTGCGTGAAGTCTATCAAGGGGCGGCGATGGGTGCGCTTGTAGGAGGAATTGTCGTCGAATTGGCGGTGACCAAGGTGGCTACTATCATTCCGCTTGAGTTGCTTCCCTTATCGACGATGGGGTTTGGCTGGATTGTGTTTGCCCTTGCAGGTACCCTAATCGGAGTAATTGTAGGCCTCATTAAAGGTCACATGAGGACGCGAAGGCAGCACGAAGGGGACACGAAGGCAGTACGAAGGTAGAATAAAGACGACATGAAGATGGCGCAAAGAAAGACGAAGCAGGAGTGATCTATGGACGATCAGCGCAAACGAGAATTAAAAGAAGAGTACCGCAGCAGTCGACCTTCTATGGGTGTGCTTGCGTTTCGCTGTGAGCCTACCGGAGAAAGCTTCCTTTTGGCATCGCGCAACATTTCAGCTGATACTAATAGTGTGACATTTAAGTTGAACTCGGGCTATCATCCTAATCGGCATCTTTTGGAGCTTTGGAAGCGCTACGGCGAAGAGAGCTTCGTAGTTGAGGTGTTGGAGACGCTGGAGTATCGCGATGAGTCAGATGATCCTGCCGACTACAAGGATGAGCTCGATCAATTACGTGATCTTTGTCTTGAGCGAGATCAGAACACCTCTCTCTTGTGGAAGTAACGAGGCTCGTAGAAAAGATCAAGTAGGGCGTGATTCTAGCCGAATCTCAGATCGATCGGCAAGCTGCTGATAATCTGGTCCAAACCAAAGCGGAAGCTCCTTTTGGCGGACGATGAGAGGCATGCGGTGATGGATGGATGCCATGTCGGCATTTGCGTCGGTTGTTACCATGGAAAAGGTATCTTCACGCCATATACAGCCGATAAAAATGATTTCCTGTCCAGGAATACGAAATTCATATTGGCGCTTGATGAGTTTTCCCGTTTTAGGCGATGGATAGGTTTCTTCCTGGTGTGTCTCGAAGAAGGCAAGGACGGGGAGGACGCAGCGTCGATGCTCTATGGATTCTCGCCAGGTTGGTTTTGTGGCACTTTCAATGCGCGTGTTGAATACGACTCCTGGCTTCCAGGATTCCTCGAATCCCCACGAGAGTTCGCGTACTCCTAATGATCCTGGCGGGAAGGCAGGGAGTGATGAACTTGAACTGAATGACTCTGTTGCCAAGATTGATGTTGGTACTGTCGTAGCGGTATCAAACTTAGGCACGATGAGCGGTGCGACCGACTTTGGATAAACTTCAGTTGCTTGGACCGGCCAGTCTGGATTGAAATTCGGTGGAGTCCCAACCCCGATCCGATGCATAATATCGAGTACTTCATCGTAAGTGAATATGATGCATCTTTTACACACGTGTTCTCATGCTCCTAGCGCTAGTAAAGTGTCCCTAATATCATTCTGGACCAGTGGTCGCATACTGTCCTGTTTCCATTGTTGCAGCCTTCTTCGGTATTGTATAGACGACATATGTCATCATGCACGGTGCGTATACCACAGTACGTATACGTAAGATTATCTTTGTTCTATCAAGTATCTTACCTATACGTAAGATACTAAAGAAAAGACTGGCTAGCCATGGTAACTGCTTCTTGCAGCAATGCTTACCTAGATCAACACACAGGGGTAGCAGGACCTTGAAAGCCTCCAATGGTTATCTTGCGACCGCTATCTTTCGCAAAAGCAGTTAATTGATCAATGATGTTTACAAGGTTGGCGCTTTCTATCATTAGTAGCTCATCAGTCGTCTTGTTTATGTGATCAGAATTCTTGCAATCAAAGTCTCCGATCCAGCTTATAAAGCAGTGTGTATTTTTGGCGATGGACTCTTTGGTGATAACGGCGAGTTCATCTTGAACATGATGTATAGAAGGCCAAAATGCGCTGTTTAGTTGTGTTTCTCCTATCCTGAAATCAAGATCAGAAAGCTCTTTTTGCAGCTTGGGGATTGCATTAAAGAATGCGCTTTCAATAGATTTACTACCTAAAAAGGCATCTGTTTCTAGAGAAGTATTTGTTTTTAAAAAGCTATTTGCTTCGTTGAGCAAGATATGCAATAGAAAGCATATGATGGATTCTATTGATGTCTGTACAGCATAGAGCACTACGGTAGATCCGGTTCGCGCCTCTTTGAGAGCTTCTCGCAAAAGTATGTCTGTCGTTGTAAAACAGTCACTTGTATAAAAAATCATTCTTTCATCACAAATGTATGGTGCGATGGTAGGAGACTGTATTGGGATAAATAACCTTTCGAGATCTAATCTTGATGGTTCTAACTCTTTCTCTGGCATCATCTTGGAAAGAATATCTGATGCTTGTTTGACGAACTTAAACCCACTCACAAATACTCTCAACGAATATTTTCGAGCGCAAGAAGAACCCTCCAATGCGAGAGGGATTCTCTAATACGAAAAGAGCTTCCTAATGCAGGAAGACGATGCTTAGGATTCTAGTTACCATTTCTGAATTGTTGGGGACATTATTGGTGCATAAATAGACTTATCAAGGAATGTGATATAGAACAAAGAAAAACAAAGCGACAAATGTGTTTTTCACTATGGTTTTGATGACACTTTGAGAGTGTAGCGAAGTAATAAATAAAACCGTTTTTTTTGTATCAAAAATGCGCGCTAAATAAGAACTCTCAGTATTTTGCAGGCATGAAACGATCACGAATCGCAGCTTTGTGTGTTGCTTACTTACCCAGAATGACGCTGCACCAAAACCCTGAGTGGCCTCTGTATGTCTCTATTTACGTTGCTTACTTACCCAGAATGACGCTGCACCAAAACATAGTGACACAAGACTCTTGTGTTGGTTCAGTTGCTTACTTACCCAGAATGACGCTGCACCAAAACATCTGCATCATCTTTTCAGCACCAACGAATGTTGCTTACTTACCCAGAATGACGCTGCACCAAAACTTACGAGTACTAATAACATCAGCATCAATAGTTGCTTACTTACCCAGAATGACGCTGCACCAAAACGTACAAGGTAACCGGTGCACTTAATACGGGTTGCTTACTTACCCAGAATGACGCTGCACCAAAACTAATGTGCAAGGAGTGTGGTCTGACAAAGTTGCTTACTTACCCAGAATGACGCTGCACCAAAACGGGGTAAATATCGTATTAAGGAAAAATCCAGTTGCTTACTTACCCAGAATGACGCTGCACCAAAACTACGGTTACATGGGGGTTAGAGAATACTTAGTTGCTTACTTACCCAGAATGACGCTGCACCAAAACAATGATCTTATTTACGACAGATAATGGTACGTTGCTTACTTACCCAGAATGACGCTGCACCAAAACTTGGGACTATATACGAGCTCAGACGATAAGTTGCTTACTTACCCAGAATGACGCTGCACCAAAACTTGTGATCTTTGATTAACTTCAAGAATAAGTTGCTTACTTACCCAGAATGACGCTGCACCAAAACTGCGTCGCGTTTGACTGCTAAAATAGTACTGTTGCTTACTTACCCAGAATGACGCTGCACCAAAACCTACGCTTTTACACCGTTCTTGTAATTTTTGGTTGCTTACTTACCCAGAATGACGCTGCACCAAAACCTACGCTTTTACACCGTTCTTGTAATTTTTGGTTGCTTACTTACCCAGAATGACGCTGCACCAAAACGATAAATCGGACAAATCGATGCTGATACCGTTGCTTACTTACCCAGAATGACGCTGCACCAAAACAACTCCAAACGTAAGCCGATTGTTCGCAAAGTTGCTTACTTACCCAGAATGACGCTGCACCAAAACTTATCGTCCTTGGTCTTTGCGATGGCACGGTTGCTTACTTACCCAGAATGACGCTGCACCAAAACAGGTACACAACGAAAGCATTAACGAGTTAGTTGCTTACTTACCCAGAATGACGCTGCACCAAAACCCGCTTGAACGGTACTAGACTAATCTCGCGTTGCTTACTTACCCAGAATGACGCTGCATCAAAACATGCTGAACGAACACGAACACTACAAAACAGTTGCTTACTTACCCAGAATGACGCTGCACCAAAACTGGCACGTGCATGAGACCTTCCATAAAAAGTTGCTTACTTACCCAGAATGACGCTGCACCAAAACTTGCTTCCTGATTTATGCGATGAACAAGTTGTTGCTTACTTACCCAGAATGACGCTGCACCAAAACGCATGTGATTATCTCCTTTACGTGTTGGTAGTTGCTTACTTACCCAGAATGACGCTGCACCAAAACATGTCTAGCATACGCCCTGGAATCTTGCCGGTTGCTTACTTACCCAGAATGACGCTGCACCAAAACCTCAAATTGGGCAAAATCCCTGCTGCAAGAGATGATCATCTGGGTAATATGATTAATTTTCAAGATAATTTGCGTCAATAAATAATCCATTGTCAAGGTTCTCAAATCTAGCTGAAGATCCCTGCTCATATGAAAGAATACGAATCTGTAATGCAATAGCTAGCTGACAGAATTCATTGTATTGCTTATCAGAGAGATAAGTCCTTAGATTTACAAAGCAAACAATTTTATTTGGGAACAAATCTGCCATTATACGTAGAAGATGATTTAGCTTGGCAGGAATATCCAGACAGTTATTTTCTTCAATGCTAAAGCCAAACAATTTGAGCTCTTTGCTAATATCGAGTTCTGATACGAACGAATAGTCAGCAGACATTTGGATGAATAGCTCTTCAAAAAGATCTTCTATCTGATAATTGAGAGTTTCGAGCCTTTGAATAATATTGGATTCAGAAATGACTCGAGATACTAGAACTTTAATTGCCTGAGATAAGATACGTTTATCATTTAAATCGATGGTGATCGGATCGCCTAAAAAGAAAAGAATTTTATCAGGTTTTAGTTCATGGTTTTCATTATCAAAAAAGAACGCTGGTTCTAAACAGTCTTCCGAAAATCCTGAAGCTAAAGATTGAGTGCATCTTGCAAAAAGTGATCGATCTTCAATACGGATAACATTTATCGCATTTTTTTGGATAGGTAATGAAGATTCAAACTTTTCAAAAACCATCTTCATAACACAATTAACCTATCCTCGGTATCAACAATACTTGAATCGTTGGTTGTGCCTGTAATATTCACCATACCTCCAAATTGTTTTTCGGTGACTTTTAATGCTTGGACAAGACCATGGGGAGGTTTGTTTTTCTTAAGTCTCATAATGGCTGCCTCGGCGGCTGATCCGTCTAAAACCATCCTAGAATAAACGCTTTCTTGCATCATGATATAGCCGTCTTTAATTAAGAATTTGCGAAATAAACGATAGTCCTTTTGTTGGGTAGCTGTTCCAATTGGTAAGTCAAAAAATACGATTATTCTCATAAATCTATTCCTCATAGAGATTGAACTCCATATACGAATTTAGATCTGCTCGATTACCAAGAATTGCTAAATTTTGTTTCGTATAAAGCGAGAGTATAGAAGACATGCGATAGCTGCCTTGTTCTATCTCATGATAATTAGAAAATAGAGAAAGAATCTCACGTTTGACAGTCGTATCAAGATCTCGTTCATGATTTTCAATGACATAAAGATCAATCACGGGTCTAAAAGGCTCCATAAAATCGCATGACAAATTGAAATGATTGTAGTCATTGCAGTGATGGATACCAATTTGTGTCAAATAGCCTCGAGATGTTATTTCGCGATTAAACCAAGCCAGAAGAATGGCATATCCATAATTCAGTTGTGCATTAATCAGATTATCGATGTCGCGGTTGAACCCTGTGCCAAACAATGCATTAAAATACACTTTCGCAGCATGACCTTCTCGATTTGTTGTATCCCCAGGTAAAACGCTCGTAGCATATTTCTTTAGTGTTTGGTACTGGGCTAGCCCCATACGCTTGAGCACCATTGCCTGATTCGAGATTTTTGTTTGAACTATAAGACGCCAAAGCTCGTCTGCCTGCCTTTTATTCCAAGCAATTTGCTCATTAATTCGATGCGTTGAATTATGTGCTCCATAAATGGGGGAGTATTGTCCAATAGGGTTGTGTTTAGTGTCGCAAAAAACGACTGGGATACGAGCTTCAGCGAGTTCGGCCATAAGGTATGAACTAATATATGCAGCAGTACTTTCGATTATGACCATGGCAATCTCAGAGAAATGGATCATAGTTTGCTCGTCTTGACGTACAATCATATAGCCATTTTGGTAAGAACATCGACATCGTTGAGTGATATATACAGTTCTATAACTCAATGTGTGACCGACTCTCGAACATGCCTGTTACTGATGTATCAATAAAGGTGATATCAGAAATTGAATTACCAAAATTAATGCCGTTCATGCGGCCTGCACCTTCTGATAACTTAATTTTTTTCATTCCCCTCTCAGCATTGCAATGTAATACATTAAGCACTTCATTGATGGCAATAAGTTTTTGATCTGCAGTTAGATTTTCAAATTCAATAAGGGTTTTTTCTGAGATTATTTTTTCATGCAAGTTTTTATATCTTGGATAATGAAGTTTTATTTGTTTGCAGAGATAGCCAAATAGATCATTAGCCTTTTCTGATAATTCATTTTCATGTTCTTGGATTGCTTTTTTTGAGTGTAATGCATCAAGTAGCTGCATGTATTTTTGTGGAAGCCACAGTTGACGTGCATTGATCATTTCGCTTTGCGAGGTGAGGTAATATTGGTTGCCATCCCACTCAATCTTTTGATATTTAGGGATAGGTGTCTTAAGAAGACGCGGTTCTTCATATAAGTTTTTTAGGTATTGTAGCAATTCAGCTTTGTCGTTTACGGTATAAGCTATGTTGATTGGTATACCAATCATAGAGACAATTCGTTTTCTTTTTTCGCGTATGGTGACGGTATGTTCTATAACGCAATAATATGAAGGATTCAGACCCATATAATAGCCGTAATGATTAGGGGACTTGTCTTTTTTGATTGGAATGGCCTTATCGGTTTTCTGGTGATGAGAATAGATGGTTTGATTCCAGAACTCACCCGTTAAGTGTTCTGTCTTATGAGATATAAAACAGTCTTTGTAATTTAGGCATGTTCGGATGCGATCTATTTCAAAATCACCATTCCAGGTATCTCGTTTAATCTCGCCCGTTTCAATATCAAATCCATTAACAGCAAAACTGTTTACAATCAGACCAGAGTGACTATTAGTCTCTTTACGCAATGCTGACGCGTAACGAGTAAAGGTATTGTAATCAAGATCTTCTGCAATACGTGGATAACGCGTATGAATAAAGCGACTTATTTGACACGCCAAGTATGCATCATGTGCATGATGCCAATCATTAACATTCCTATTTTTGTAGAACCCATATTGTGAACGTAAATTATGCGTAAGCGCTGCTTTAACTGCTTCTACTGTTGTGTCAGGGTATTCTGCTTGCAAAAGTTGAACAACGTGCTTTGAAATCTGGCGCGTCTCAACAAGCTGCCTATTAATGAATCCTTTTGCTTGGTGGTCGGAAACCCGATTCGTTGTAAGTGCTAAAAACTTCTTTTCACTCATCAAGCCAGCCTTTTTCCAAGCAAGCCAACGGGCATAAGATTTTTTTCTCATTTCTGATGGAAGTGGATATCGATCTAGTTTGCGTTCATTTTCTGATGGAAAAACTAATACTTTATTGTCTATAGAATCATCCTTTACCATGGACTGGGGAATAATATGATCAATGTGATAAAGATGCAAATCATTGATCTCTAAAGGCTTGCCGCTATAAGCACATTTGCCGCATTGCAGAAAGTATAGATATACGCGCTCGTCATCAAAGCGATCTTCGCAACTTGTGAGCTTTCGGCACGAATCCTGTTTATCGGAGTAGGCCTCCATGTCTTTAGTAATGGCAGCGTATAAATTCTTAACTTGTTTATAGCGTGAAACTGTTCGTTTGCCTTTATTCTCACCTACATCTTCTCGTGCCATTTCAACGCATATATATGCAGGTTCTCGACCAACGGTGGATACAATTTCCCTAACTATTTTGAGACTTTGATTAATGCCACGTTTAATGGCGGGAGATCCAGGGATATTGTCGAGAGAATAGTTGTACTGGTCTTTAAGAAATTCCTGATTTAGTTCATCGAGTTTATCTTGAAAACCATAACGTTTATCTGCAAGAATCTCCATTAGATTCATCGGGCGATTGCTTCCACTATCTCGAAGAACATCCATAATGGAGATGCGTCCGCCATTGTAATCAACACGGAGTTCTTCCAGAAATTCACGTGAGAGTTTTGACCAGCCTGTGTAGCGCTTCTTGCAAATTTCTTTAATTTGGTCTGTTGTTAGAGCTCCATTGCCGCCTAGTTCTTTAGGACCGAAAGTTTGATTAATTCTCCGCTTGAAAATTTTTCTATCCTCAAAAACTGTTGCCCAAGTTATAAGTGTTTCAACCATTTCGCGATCTGAATAACTCACAATTTCGCGACCTAAAATGTTCTTAAAATCGATATATGAACCAAGCGAAGAAGCAAATTCGTTTTCTTTCTGAGTGCCAGTAATGTGGTAATGGGTTGGGTGTTTGCTTTTGAGATATTCTTCAACATCGGCAGTGCGCACCTTTTTCTTTTTCTTGAATACGTGTTCAAGGATGTCATGAACGTCTTCTTGTGTAATGCGTGTTTGTTTTTCACCATCAGTGTTTATTTTGCACACATTTAATTCTTGCAGCACACAGAACTCACTGTATAAAAGAGAGTTCTTGGGGATAACTTTTTTACCTAGCCAATAAGTGCATTCTCCAGTTAAATTATTAATAAAAGCTTCGGCTGACGCATCTATATCAATTATGTCTTCGAAATTCCATGGCCGTACGGGTTCGGTTTCCATCCCTGGTTTACGAATAGCCCAAGAAAATGGTTTCTTTCTATAAGGATTTATTTCTTTGCCAAGTGGTCCTACGTAATAAGGGATACGGAATTTGAGTAGATCTATGATGTGGTCACCGTTTTTAGCTAGAGTAGGGTAAAACTTTTTCTGTCGATTAATAATTGCTTCCATTTCTTCTAAATGGAGTTGATATGGAATAGCACCATTTTCGTTTGTGCGAAGTTTAGGAAGAAAGTACCCTTCATCCATCTTTTCCTGACACGAATTCCAATAAGCTTGATCTTCTATAGATAGATCGACACCCTTGAAAAGGTCTTTCTTTAAGCTTGTGTAGAAGTCATCGCGTTTTATTTGCCCTAAAATATATCCAGTATAACCGGTTGTCCCGGATTTTTTATATGTGCCATCTTGGGCATAACGTGGGCCTCGGAACAGATTGTTGTATTGTACGCGCACATTGTTTTTGTTGGGAGGATAGTATTTTTTAACCATCTCTTTAAGTTTGGCAAGATCTTTTTTGTGGTCTTCATATCTGGCTACCATAGAAGATGATAATGTGCCACCTTGCGCATCTTTAAGAATACCGGCCAATAAATAGGCGTTGTATGTAAAGACAACCGCATTAAATAAACCACTGCAATTGTCAGGAAGAAATTCATCAACGAACTTAGTTACTTTTTCGTCATTATCTAAAGCAAAATTACTATCACTAGATTTTTCAACAGGAAAAATTTTACTGAATTCGGTTTTATAACCAAACACTGCGTTAGCTAGCGCTTTAGCGCGAGTACTTTCTGTTGGAGGGAAGGCTAAAGCTTTAATAAAACCCTCTTGACGGTCGCGGCGAGGCGTAGATACGGCAGCGATTGCTGCTTCCATGGCATCGGTATTAGCGCAATCACTAGTCCATTCAATATTTAAAATATTGCAGTATTCTTCTAATTCAGCTACGAGTGCTTTTATGGCTTCATGCGGGTTCGCGGATGCTGCGGATAATTTGCCTTCAATAAGGAAATTGCCTCGATATTTCATCATATGGTGTAAGGCTAGATAAATAAGGCGAATGTCTTCCTTTTTATCAGAATTAACTAAGTATTTTCGCAAATGGTAAATGGTGGGAAATCTTTTATAGTATTCAGACTCAGAGAAAGGGCTGCCATTAAACAGGATGTGCTCCTCGGGGAAATTCCTGCTGGCTGCAATAAGATCAGACTGATTTAAGCGAAAGAAGAATTCAGGGTCAACTTTGGCAATATCGGGCAAAAGAAATTCACGAAGATTTTGAATGCGCATATGGCGGCGAGCATATCTACGACGTTGGGTTCGATGGCTGCGTGTTTCTGCTGCGGTGTTTGCTTGATCGAAAAGACGACTGCCCCATGTATTTTTCCCCTTGAATTTATAGAGATTGCCATACTCATCTAGAACGGCCCAGCCCACAGAGGCTGTTCCAATATCAAGACCAATGTAATAATTGCGTGCATCTCTTAAATTCATCTTGAATCTGACCTCCGATTCATATAATCTATTATCGTTGCTCTTACCCAGAGTGACGCTGCGAGTCAAAATAAAGGCTCTGCCTTATCCGTCGCAATTCGCGACCCCAATTAGTTGGGACAATTGCCCCCGAAAGGGGGCTTTTCATTTATCCTGCCAGAACAGTACTGATTTACCGATCTTTATTTTAAATGCAATACGTTTTAGCAGATAATCTAATGATTTTGAACAATGTGGCGACTTACGACTTCTTTCTGAATATTGCGTTTATGATGCTGCCAACAATCGATGACCCGAGCCAAAACGGCACAATCAATATTGAAGCTATAAACAATCCGTAGAGGAAAGGGTGAAGAACGCTTCCTCCAACTAATCCAGCGATTGCCATTCCTGCAATCAGTATTGCTATTATCCAACCCACTGCAAAACCTCCTTGTATCACTGTAGCAAAATGTGACAGTGATTTTGACCTGGGAATATAATGAAAAGCGCAATATACTAAATAACATTTGATCGAAATCTTATTTATTGGCAACATGAGAGACGGTCGGTTATGGCCTTATAGAACCTTATAGGATCATCTGATTCTGCAAGTCCCGATACTTGTCCGTCTCCTGCCTCGATGATTGTCCAAGTGCCATCCGCAAGCTCGGCATAGTCGACCGTGTAGAATGGCGCGACTGCGGTGTTCAGCATTGACAGGTACGACGCAGGAGGCTCAGGTGCTGTTTGAGGCTGGGACGAATTACGGCTCAATCCAAGTGTTTCCTGCAGAAATACGAACTGCCTACACTCGTTCGTGGCTCCTTCGTACTTCTTTAGATCAACGTATTCTTTGAGCACGATTCCGCCTGTGAACAGGCTTCCGCGCCTTTGGATGAAATCTTGGATATACCCGTCGAGTTCCTCTTGTGTCACAGGCGTTTTTATGAAGGTTGGGAAGTCCGTATTTTTAACCGACTTTACATAGTCTTTGATCATAAAACGTTTGAATGTTTCGTTTATGACGTCTGCCTCAATGCTTACTTGACCATCTTTTTCAGGAAACGCCATGAATCGTGGGGTCTGACCATCGAACATCTCTCCCGCGTTGGGAAAACAGTGCATCCTCTCATAGCACAGAGGGGACACCAGGGGTTCAAATCCCATTGAAGTGAGGTCGTCATGGAAGCGCCGGTACTGCTCCGGCTTCATCATCCAACCCCGGTAGATCACGAGTTCGGGAAGATGTTCAGCGTGCTTGGTCAATGCTAATGGGTGACCTTCAATGTAGTCGTCGAAGTTGAAGAGGGTAGCTTCCAGACCTTCCGTTGCGATCACCGCATCGAACTCGGAACGGAAGTTGTCGTTCGGGGCACTGAGCGAAAAGTAGTCACTCGGAAAGAGGATTATCGCTTTCACAGTCTAAGTCTCCTTATTGTCATTAATGTCTCTTCAACAGCTGATTTTTCCATGGTCACAGGTATTTGTGTTCCTTGATTACTCATAGATTTCATCCTTGGTTGTTCCACCAGTCTGGGCCGTAAGGAGTGACGACGGCGAGTGGGCGCCATCTTATCTGGTCACACACAACCAAAAGTTGATCCACTCCATTACTTCCTCCTGAAGAAATAGTGTTAGGTGTTTGTTCTTTGCGGGATTCTACTCTATGGAAGGGATGAGCCATGTCCCATTAACGCACATCGAGTATTGAGACAGAACAATAAAGAACGATTGAGCGCTTTTTAGAGTGAATTGCCTTGTATTGTTTACCCTATGGAAAACAGGCTGGGGTCGTACATTGTCTTCTTGGTATATACCTTCTTGATGTTTGTCTTCTTGATATATGCGATTGGGCCACTTATGGGACACTCGTTCTTTAACAAAAGTCAGATAATACCCGTATCGTTTAAAAATAAGCAGACTGATATTGGACTGACAGTGGGCCGATAGCGAACTGATATTTCAGTACTATTTGGAGGAAGACATGAATGCTTGTATACCTGTTAATCAAGATCAGCTAACGGAGTTGCGTCAACAGTTTGTCGATACTTTGCTCGAGATTGATGACATCAATTTACAAGTGAATCCGCATATTTTGGCGATGTATGCAAAGACAATTGGATACTTGGAAACCGATCTCTATAAGTGGCAGTTGAAGGCGCGTCGTGCCAAGCGCAAATTTGCACTTGCACAGTCAGCAGCAAACAAAGGTGAGGCTATCATGCTTGATGCTATAGAGAGTGATCTCGAATCAGAGTTTGCTGAGTGGGAAGCAAAATTATCCTTCCTCTTGAATGAGCAGCTCAAGCTATTAGAAGAGCTTGCGGGATCACGCGCTCTTTCATCATCTGAAACACGTGAGCTAAAGACGCTTCATAAGAAGCTTATAAAGCGTCTACATCCTGATCTGCATCCTAATAGTTCTGAAGAGGCCCATCGCTTCTTTTTGTTGGCTCAAAGTGCTTATGAAAATGGCGATCTTGCCATGCTTCATGCTCTGGATACTGCAACAGAAGATTATGATGATGTTAGGGAGACGCCTGAGTTGGCAGAAGACGATCTTGAGATTGAGATTGCTATGGCCGAGGCCCAGCTGAATATTGTTATCGAAAAACTAAATGCGCTAAAAGGCAGTCATCCCTACATTCTCTCCGAGCTGCTTAATGATCCCGTCAGACTCGCAAAGCGTAAAAAGGAACTTGAAGACGAGATTGAGAGCCAGAAAGAGGCAATACAGTGTTATGAGGTCAAGATAGCGGATCTTGTGGATGAAGGGTGATGATGCATATGACGGCTGAAACTACAACTGGGCTTTCAACCATTGTGCAAGGCCAATCGCTTGGACTTGTGGGGGCAAGCACCTTATCTGTACCGGTTCCTTTTGAGTCTAAGATTGTGCTTTTTGAGTCGGTTCGTATTGCGGGAACCACGCATGCACCAAACATTAATGATGTTATGGAGCAGATACCTGAAGATGCGCTACTTAGGTTTGTTCGTGAACCTGATAATCAGGCAGATCCTTGGGCCATTCGCGTTGAATATGGCGGTAAGAAGATTGGGTATATGCCAGCTGATAAAAACGAGCTGATTGCTCGACTTATGGATGGCGGCAAGACCTTACGTGGTTCATTGTTAGAATGCAGTTTGCAAGGGGATTGGTGGAAGGTCTACATGGAGGTGAGTCTCATTGATTAGATATGATGGCCAAGAGGTGATGCCGGGTGTAAAGCTTTCGCATAACGCAGGCATTCATGAACTTATTTTTGAAGAGGTCTCTGAGTATGAAAACGGAGATAGATTGTTTGGCGTATGGATAACGACTGCGGTATATGATTCTGATAACAACTATTTGGGTCATACCTACACCATGCCCTACGTTGCTGCAAATGATCCTGATGGTGAAGACGCTCTGTTCTACGGCGGCGGCCTTTATGATGATGGCATGAGACTACGTGACCCAGCATATGCTGAGGCTAGGATCGACTGTTTTAAGACTGCTGAGTTGCTCTATCGTCATGCGGTGGGGAAGGGTAGTGCCATTGCGAATCTGTGCCTAGGGTATGTCTATTACTATGACCGGTGCAAAGGATCGTATTGGAGAAATCTTGATGAGCTTGAAGCTGACGCGCCTTTTCTAAGAGAAGAGCGCGCTTTCAAATGTTTCAAGGCTGCTGCAGATGCAGGAATAGCGGAGGCTTTCTACAAGCTTGGTGATTGTTATAAGAACGGCATTGGATGTGATATAGACGAGCGCAAGGCCTTTCTGAGTTATGAGCAAGCCGCTAAGCATGATGAGGGTAAAGAGGCATATTTGACCGGTAGTATTGCGCTTAGGATTGCGGGTTGTTATGAGGAGGGTAGCGGTTGCGAGCACAACTTCATGCAAGCTCTGGAACAGTACGAAGTTGCTGAGAAATACCTGGATGCTGCAGTAGTAGCTGGTGATTTCTACTACAAAGGAGCATTGCGTAAAGCTCGCGATGGGGTTATCCGATGCAGGCAAGAGTTATCTTTCATGAGATAACTCTTTCATAACAATAGCGCCTCAATAAAGAATATTCATCTTCCTCCCTATTAGTACAAATATCCTCTCCGCTTGAGAGGATCTGCTATGCGAAAAAGGGACACTCGAAACAAAAACACGAGTTCATCGCTTAAAATAACAATTTAACAATATGTTATACAGGTAGGGTGCTACGGGAGGTATGCGAATATGGCAAACAACAGCAAGTCAAAACTGAAACTGTTGTACTTGAAACGCATTCTCGAAGAAGAGACAGACGAGGATCATGGGCTTTCCATGACGCAGCTTATCGATAGATTGCATGTCTATGAGATTCCAGCCGAACGCAAAGGGGTCTACCGTGATCTTGAGACATTGAGAGAGTTTGGTCTCGACATTCGCACCTACCAAAGAAATCCGGTGCAGTACGCTATTGTCAGACGAGATTTCACGCTGTCTGAGCTGATGCTTCTGGTAGACGCCGTGGAATCATGCAAGTTCCTCACGAAGAATCAGTCGAGGGCTCTTACCACGAATCTGAAACTTCTTGCAAGTGATCATGAGCGGGCGCTACTCGACCGACGAATACACGTCCATGGTAGGATTACGTCCAAGAAAGATGGCGTGTTTGGATTTATTGACATCTTGCATGATGCTATGCGCCAGCACAAGAAGGTCGTCTTCATGTATTACAAGTTCAACCTCAAGGGTGAGCGCAAAGCCACCCATGACGGAAAACCACATGAGGTGACGCCGGTGGGGATTACCTACTGGGATGGTTACTACTATCTAACTGCTTGGAATGACGACCACGGGGGCATGACTGAGTTCAGGATTGACCGCATGGAGAAGCTGCGCGTGTCCCAAAATCCAGCAACGCGTAACGAGGAAATCACGCACCATACCTTTGATGGTGATGGATACGAGAGCTTTGGACGCTTCAGTGGTGAGTCAGTCACAGCGACGCTTCTTGTGGAAGGTGACAAGGTTGAGATCATCATGGATCGCTTCGGTGATGCGGCTGAGATGTACGAGCATGATGATGAGACCGCAAAGGCAGTCGTTAAGATCCGCAAGTCCGAGCCGTTCTTTGGCTGGATAGCCGGACTCGGTGGCACCGTGAGGATACACAGCCCAAAGAGCTTAAAGGATGAATACAACGAGTATCTAAAGGATTTGATAGAAGAGTGACAGAGAGCTCAACGACATTGGTGGAACATGTCTCTACCGTTTCGATCCCTAAGGACATCGAGCGATACCTAGGTCTTGGTGTCCTTGATGTGCTGCTAGCAGATCGTTCCACGGAACAGAACATCATCTGGGCAACCTCCGCCTATGAAAAGCTCGGTGATGGTTTCGGAGAGTATGATCAGATTAAGATTGATCAAATAACCGGGGAACACGCTGAGTTGATCAAGCGACGCGCACAGAAAGACAAGGATCAGAAGACTGCTCTGACACGCGTTCATGCAGAGGTGTTCACTCCCACCTGGATCTGCAAGCTGATGATCGACCAGGCTGATGATGAATGGTATACCGACGCGGGCATGAAGACTGCGCAAGATGATTGGCGAAAATACGTCGAATCCAAACGACTCGAAATTACCTGCGGTGAGGCTCCCTATCTTGTGAACAGATATGATGCCGCTGATGGTGAGCCCATACCTGTACCTGAGCGCATCGGAATACTGGACAGGAAGTTCCAGGCTATAACCTCTAACACAAAACGGCGGCAGGACTGGATGTGTTGGGCGCGCAAGGCGCTGAAAGCGACCTTTGGGTACGAGTTTCAAGGGGACAACTTGTTGATCGCTCGTATCAATGTGCTAAAGAGCGTTGAAGACCATTTGTCACAAACAGGCTATAAGGAGCTGTCAAAGGAAGAGCTTGCAGATCTATCTGAAATCGTTAGCTGGAACCTCTGGCAGATGGATGGGATGACAGGTTGTGTGCCCTTTGGAAAGATAAGGGTCGAAAAGCCGATGACCTTATTTCCAGGTCTCTTCGAAGATGACGAACCGGAAGAAGATGATGGACGCGGCGAAGCCGTTATCAAGGATTGGAACAAAGAAGCTGTTATCAGATATGGGCGCATCAAACAGGAAGGCAAGAATATGAAATTCGATTACGTGATTGGGAATCCCCCATACCAGGAAGAGCAAGAAGGTGATAATAAAAACTTTGCTCCGCCCATCTATAACAAATTCATGGACGGGTCGTATGAGGTTGCAGATAGAGTTGAGCTTATCACACCCGCAAGATTCTTGTTTGATGCGGGCAGTACGCCAAAAGCCTGGAACAAGAAGATGCTGTCTGACCCCCATCTCAAAGTACTCTATTACGAAGCAGACAGCTCAAAAGTGTTTCCGACTACCGACATCAAAGGTGGTGTCGCAATCACGTATAGAGATACAACTAAAGATTTCGGCGCGATAGAAACCTTTGTTTCGTTTGAAGAGCTGCGGTCAATCATGAAGAAGGTCACAGAAAAAGGTGAGCCAAGCTTGAAAGACATCGTATACGCGTCAGAGTCATATAGGTTTACAGACAAAATGCATGAAGACTTGCCTAATGCGGAAGCACTTCTTAGCAAAGGCCACAAGTATGATTTGAAAACTAGTGTGCTTAAAACACTCGACGGTATAGCATTTTTCGATGCACCAAAACCTGATGCAGAATACGTTGAAATCATTGGCTTGATAGACCAGAAACGTGTTTCAAAATGGATAAGAAGAGACTATATAAAGGGTCCAGATAACTTTGAACACTTTAAAGTCATTTTGCCAGCTGCAAACGGCTCTGGAGCCATTGGAGAGGTGTTGAGCACGCCCCTAATCGGGCATACCCAAACTTTCATAAGCATTGGCTCTTTCGATACTGAAGAAGAAGCGGAAGCATGCATGAAATACGTGAAGAGCAAGTTCGCTCGGACACTTCTTGGTGTGCTCAAAATTACACAACATAATCCAGGGCCTAAATGGAAATACGTTCTTCTTCAAGATTTCACGTCGAGCTCGGACATCGATTGGTCACAATCGATGCACGAGATCGACGAGCAACTTTATAAGAAATATGGCTTATCTGATGATGAGATCGAGTTCATCGAGACACATGTGAAAGCGATGGACTAGTGATGAGAACGCCTACCATTAAACCGATGGGGCAGATCGTCCCAATGATCTACGCTTACACCACTCCGGAAATCGAAAGGCATAATGGCTGGACGAAGATAGGCTATACCGAAACGCAGACAGTGGAAGAGCGCATTAAGCAGCAGACTCACACTGCCGACGTCAAATGGGAGCTAGGCTGGAAGCGAAACGCACAGTACCAGGACGGTTCGGGCGAATACTTCACGGATAAGGCGTTCCATGGATTCCTCACAGGCAAGAAGGGTGTTGAGCAAGAAGCCGATAAGAATAATGAGTGGTTCCATATAACGCCACCACCTGCGCTTGAGTACTTCAACGAGTTCGCCTCGCGCGACTATGCGAGCGATGTTTCCGAGGAGCACATCGACTACACACTCCGCCAGGAGCAGGATGATGCAGTGGTGGACACACTGTCTTATTTCAAGAATGGTGGTAAGGAGTATCTCTGGAACGCAAAGCCGCGTTTCGGCAAGACGCTATCCACCTACGATCTTGTGCGCCGCATGGGTGATGCACAGGACGTACCCATGAGGGTGATGGTCGTGACCAACCGTCCGAGCATCGCTAACTCGTGGGCTAACGACTTCTACAAGTTCTTCGGATGGCGCGGAAAGCTCTGCTTCGTCTCCGAGAACGACGCCATCAAGGGGCGTCCCGGCGTGATGTCGCGAAGCGAGTACCTGAAGCTCATCAGTGAAAGACCTCTCGGAGACAGGCCTGGTATGGTAGCTTTTGAAAGCCTTCAGGGTCTCAAAGGGTCGATGTACTTTGGTGGTATGTTTGACAAGTTGAAATGGGTTAGTGAGATAGAGTTCGACCTCTTGGTCGTGGACGAGAGCCAAGAGGGTGTGGACACCGAGAAGACCGACCGAGCATTCCGCAACATTAAGCGCAAGCACACGCTATACCTGTCGGGCACACCATTTAAAGCGCTTGCAGACGGACGTTTCAGTGACGAGCAGATCTATAACTGGTCCTATGCTGACGAACAGAGGGCGAAGCGTGATTTCGACGGCGAGGGGTTTAACGTCTATGAGGTTCTACCCGAACTGCAAATGTTTACCTATCAGATTTCTCCCATGCTCGAAGGTGAGTTAAGAAAGGGCGCGGCCATCACGGAAGATGGGTCGAGTATGGACTACGCCTTTGATTTAAATGAGTTTTTCAGTGTGAATGATCCGGAGGCAGTGACGCCGACGTTTAAGTATAAAGATGATGTGACCAAGTTCCTTAATGCGTTGACGACCAATGAGAAGTATCCTTTCAGTACAGAGGATCTGCGCGAGGAGCTGCCGCACACCATTTGGCTATTGGATCGTGTTGCTTCCGCAAAGGCGATGGCTAAGATGCTCAAAGAGCATCCGGTGTTTGGGGAGTATAAGATTGTGCTCGCTGCGGGCGATGGCAAGCTTGATGAGGATGAGGAAGCGAAGAGTGCCTTCGATGAAGTACGTCGCGCGATAGAGGAGAATCCTAAAACGATCACGCTATCGGTAGGGCAGCTTACTGTGGGCGTCACTGTGCCCGAATGGACGGGAATCCTCATGCTCTCCAACATGAAGAGCCCCTCAAGCTACATGCAGGCAGCCTTCCGCGTGCAGAATCCTTACGAGACTACCGTCATTCGCGATGGTAAACCCTGTCGTGTGCGCAAGGAGCGGGCGTATGTATTTGACTTCGATCCAGCGCGTACACTCATTATCTTCGATGAGTTCGCCAACAATCTGCGAAGTGGGATGGCTGGTGGTGGCGGTACTGCAGAGGATAGAAAAGAAAATATTCGTGAGCTTCTAAACTTTTTCCCAGTGCTTGGAGAGGACGAGCAGGGAAAGATGGTTGAAATAGATGCCCAGGCCGTACTCTCGATCCCGAGGCGACTGAAGTCGGTGGAGGTCGTGCGCCGAGGATTTATGAGCAACTACTTGTTCAGCAACATAGGAAACATATTCGCGGCCCCTGCAGCCGTGACCGAGATAGTGAAGAACCTGAAGCCAGCGAAGAAAGATGACTTCGATGCCCGGGCGAACACCATGGCGAGTCTGGGCGGTCTGACTGATGAGCAGGGTGAGATCGACATTCCTGAAGAGATCGTAGTGGGGCATGCCACCGGCTTGTTTGGCGATAAAGTATACGAGGTGGCCAAGGCGCACGTCGAGCCAGCTATCGATAAGCTAATGGAAAATGAAGATGGCGCAAAGAAAGACGAAATCGATAAAGCGTTCAGCTCGTACGATCTTAAGAAGAGCAAGCGCAACCAGCTTATGAAGGATACGATCTCTTCTATCGATTACTTCGTAACGCGCGTGAATGGCGACTTCGACCAGCAGGTGCGCATTGCTGAGGCCGAGCGCAAGCGCAAGGTAAAGGAAGCTGAGAGCGCCCGAGAGATAGAGGTGGCAGAGACCGACTATCAGAAAGCGCTGGAAGAGGCCACGAATGCTCTCAAGGACTCGGTGGAGAAATTCAAGACTGAGACTATAGAAAACAAGCCTACTGAGGTGACTCGAAAGCTGGATACCTTCAAAGCTGAGGAGGAGAAGGCTGGTGTAGAGGAAATGGTTCGCGACCATCTACGTGGCTTCTCCCGCACTATCCCGAGCTTCATTATGGCTTACGGCGACAAGAGTCTTACACTTGCCAATTTCGACGACTACACCGAAGACGATGTGTTTGTCGAGGTGACAGGCATTACAGAGGAGCAGTTCCGCTTCCTACGCGACGGCGGCGACTATGTCGATGACAAGACTGGAAAGATAGAACACTTTGCGGGGCATCTGTTCGATGAGACTGTTTTCAACGACTCGATTCGCGAGTTCTTAGCTAAGCGCGACGAGTTGGCCGACTACTTCGATGAGAAGCACACAGAAGATATTTTCGATTACATTCCACCCCAGCAGACTAATCAGATATTTACGCCGCGGTGGGTGGTGAAGAAGATGGTAGACCAGCTGGAGGAAGAAAATCCCGGCTGCTACGATGATCCGAGCGCAACCTTCGCTGATCTATACATGAAGTCAGGTCTCTATATCACTGAGATTGTGAAGCGACTATTTGCGAGCGAAGGTCTGAAGGCTACGTATCCCGATGATGGCGAGCGCATTCGTCATATCTTGCGCAAACAAGTGTATGGCATGGCGCCAACGCGCATTATTTATTTGATTGCTATGAACTATATATTTGGGTTCGATGAAAAGCTACGCGAGATGGCCCGTTCCGACAAACTGCCCAACTTTGCTGAAGCGGACGCTGCAAATGCATCGAAGAGCGGTACTCTGCAGAAGCTCGTAGATGAATGCTTTGGTGAATAGAGGGAGTATTTATGAAGGGTGAAGAGAGATATCTGCTTAATCTTCTTGAGGGAACGAAAACAAGATTTTTGATTCCCGTATATCAAAGAAACTACGACTGGAAAAAAGAACAGTGTAGGCAGCTCTTCGAGGATATAGAAACAATAGTGAATGAGGGAGCAGACTCTCATTTCTTCGGAAGCATTGTATCAAAAGCTGATGGGGACGTTCGAGTTGTCATAGATGATCAGCAGAGAATAACAACTTCGTATCTCCTCCTGCTAGCTCTTGTAAACCAAATCAAAGCAGGAACGATCACAACCTCCGACGAGTCTTTGGCGACTATGATCAACGAGGAATATCTCATTGATCGTTTTCATAAAGATGATCGGAAGCTCAAGCTAAAGCTAATCAAAGGAGATCAGGCGGCTTTTGAGGCGATCTATGATGGCAATCCAGAAAAGTACGTGATGGATTCGAATATTACGCAGAATTATCTCTATTTCTGCGAGCGCATAGAAAAGACTGATCTAGATGCAGATCAACTTAATGATGGAATTGAGAAGCTCATGATCATTGATATCAAGTTAAACAAAGAGGATGACGCTCAACGCATCTTTGAGAGTTTAAACTCGACAGGCTTGGATCTATCTGAAGGCGACAAAATTAGGAATTTCATACTAATGGGAATCGCCCCTGATCAACAGAAAGAGTACTATGAAAAATACTGGAATGCCATAGAAAAGAACACGCATTACGACGTAAGCTCTTTTGCCCGAGACTGGCTTGCTTCGATATTGAGGAAAACACCAACAATGGCTAAGGTTTATCCGGCCTTTAAAGACTATGTGAGAAGGTCAGGGCAGGCAACAGAGGAGCTCCTGGAGCATCTTCTTAGCGGTTCGGAATACTACCGGATTATTACCCAGGCATCATCTGGTAATCCAGCAATAGATATTATTTTGCGACGGCTTAATCTTATGGGTATGAGCGTAGTTAATCCGTTCCTGTTGAATCTTTTCGAGTTTCGCTCAGAAGGTGGTATCTCAGATCAGGACACTGCAGAAGTACTTTCCGCAATTGAGTCGTACCTATTTAGACGTTGGGTAGTTGGTGCGCCTTCGAATGCTCTGAATAAGGTTTTTGAAACCCTGCATAGCGAAACTATACGTGGAGTTGTCGAGGGAGGAGATTATGCGGATGTTTTAATTCATGTTCTCTTAAGCAAAGAGGGATCCAGCCGCTTCCCTGACAACGATGAATACTTAGCAGGATTTGAAGACAAGGATTTTTACAACATTCGCAACTACAAGTATTATCTTTACGACAGACTGGAAAACGGCGACAGCGTAGAACGCGTTAATGTTGTTGAAGGTATCCGCGATGGCGATTTCACGATTGAGCATATTATGCCTCAGACGCTCAATGGCGTTTGGATGGAAGATCTTGGCGAAGATTGCGAGACTGTCCACAAAGCTTGGCTGAACAAAATGGCCAACTTGACTCTTACGGGATATAACCAGAAATACAGCAACAGAAGATTTACAGAAAACGCGATATTGAGAATGGTTTCAGAGACTCTGGATTCAGACTAAATGCTTTTGTGAAAGACCAGGACACTTGGGGTGTAACCGAACTTTCAAAGCGCGATGAGATTATGCGAAAAAAGTTTCTAGAATTATGGCCTATGCCCTCGTCGGATTTTAGCTGGAGTGGCGATTCTTTTGATGAGTATGGACTTGATGAAGTTGCTGATCTGACTGGAAGAAAGATAGCAGGCTATAGTTTCTTAGGCACCCGCTATAAAGCAAAAAATTGGGTAGATATGATTATCGGTGTGCTTTCCGATATTAACGACCTCGATCCGGTTGCATTGCAAAAATACGTTCCTGAAGGCACTGAATTTCCAGGTAGATATTTCTCGTCTACTCCTGAGGAGTACTATTTTCAAATTGCGCCGGGCGTGTTTTTCAACCCTGGATCTTCAACGCAAACCAAACAAGCTGCATTACGAGTGATTTTTGGAAATATTGGACTGAACGAAAACGAGCTTTCGTTTGAGCTTTATAAGGCCAAGGATACAGATAGTAAAGAATAAGAGGTAAGTATCGGTTGTACCTTTTATCTGAGCTGATGCTTCTGATAGATGCTGCGGAATCATGTAAGTCATGCAAGTTTCTCACAAGGAACTAATTATGTTTTTTGCCACGAACCTAAAATTATTTGCAAGTGACACCGGTGGGGATTACCTACTGGGACGGTTAGAAATACGGCGAATCAATCTTGGGTGCGTGAGATGCTCTGTGTTACAGAATCCAGCAGGTAGTTACATACATTTGTTGAGCCAATCAACTTACTATAAGAGCGATCATGGAGCCAGCATAGACAAGTATCTGTTTCTATACTGGCTTTAATTACATCTGGGGTTGAGGTTTCTAGATTAGATTCAGCAACTGCTCCTACTTTACCTCTTAGGGAGCCCTGTTCGTTCCAGACTAAAATATCATCGCTTTCGAATCTGAAGATTATCGTGCAAGGATCATGCCAGTCGTTGCGATAGCAATCCCAAAGCCTTAGCACCTCTGCTAAGTAGTCATTGTCAAACGCCTTAATGGTGGCAATTGCGTCAGTTGGTATGAATATCAACGCTTCTTCATTCATTATCACCTAGCAATCTCTCGTTTTTAGAAAGCATACATGTAGTTTCGAATAAACGGTGGGCCTAAAAGGGGACACCCAACTATTTCATTCGACTTTTCTTGCGTTCCTGACATTGTTGTGGGAAGTGACAGCAAGTGACTATTGTGCTCTGCAAATTGGGGATCAAACGTGCTTATTAAATCTAGCTAGCAGCCTATTTGGTGTGTCCTATCGCCAGGCGCAACCCAATCGGATTCTTAGAAGCTAGCGATTCTTAGAAGCTAGCCCAAGATAATAATTATTTCTGTTCATTCTCTAGTTCATGAGGAGCTATGTATCTCTTTATTAATCTCACAAGAGGGGAGTCCTTCATGGATAAATCTACTGGTTTATATTGAGCCAGCACCTCTGGTCTGGTGTTTCTTCCGAAAAGCTAGATTATCGTCATTACAAGCAAGCTACTCGCAATTATTGCTTTCAGGTAGTCGCGGAAAGGGTAAGAAGTAAGTGAAATCATTCCATAATCAAAGGATTGGTCTTGAGATCGTCATTAAACAAGAAAGAGTTCTCTGAGGCTTGAGTCAGGAATACTTAGCTTCAATGACTGGAACGAGCAAGTCTCAAATCTGATAAATAGAGACTGGTAAGATGGGTGCCTCTCTAGACAACCTTGTAAGGTCATTAGAGGCGTTAGGGATTAAGGTGTCGGAGCTTGTGTAAGAGCTGTAAGATTGAATTCTATAGGCAAGGAATCGACAAAGGAGATAGCTGAGGATCTTCTTGCACTGATGTATTCAAGAATACGCTCGCGAACATTCTCCGAGGTAACATCTCTTCCTCTGAGAAGGACCTCTTGAAACAGCTTCTTATCCTCTTTGTTATTCCAAGCTGACCAAAGCTCTATCTCGCTCGGCAGTTTCGATACTATCTCCTTAACATTTGCGACTGAGGTTTGTTGAGCAATAGCGGCGATTTCTACGTCCTTCTTGATGACCTCAATATTTGTCTTAGCGGCAAGGGCCACCCATTCTGATGTATTGTCTATCTATTCATCGACGAAAGTACATTCGCTCATTTCTCGAATTTTTTCTGCCGCAACGTTCAGATCGTAGAAGGTAACAGACAATACAAACCATATCGCAACGAGGAGGATAATGTACTTTGGCTGAACCGGTTTTTTGACTTGCCTCCATTAGCGGGCAGTAGCGTGAAAACGCTTTCGATCTCATGGTGATTCAGCAAGCAGAATCGGGGAAACGTGTGAAAAACTCGTCACGCTCCTTCTCGTCGTAAATGTTTACAAATTCGCTTTCCGAGAGTCTGCGATAGTCCTCCATGGCTTTATCGATGTTTAGTGCGTCCTTATACAATATGAAAGTCCATTCCTCCATCGCGTCACAGAGAGGGACCTCATAGCTCATTGCTTCGCCATATGATTGGAGTAAGGCTTCGAATGGTTTCTTGTATGCGCCGTCTATAAGCGTGATAACAAAGTACGCTTCATTAACCTTCTGAGAATCAAGCGTGAAACCGCTTTCACTATCGCACTTCCAGTACTTCTTTTTTGCCTCTGCGAATGGACCATCAAAAACTACGATGGCTCGATCTACCTCGTATTCCTCGAACTTCATGCCAGGCCAATGAGTGCAATTGTGAAGAGGGTGATGAAGTATGCAAATACGCGTTCCTTCCGGAAGTTCTCCTACAATATTTGAGCTTCGTTTAATGAAGGTGAGGTTGAAAGGTAAGCCCTCGACTTTGCCATCATGTTCGCTATAATCAAGCAGGATGCCTTGCTTCGCGCATTCGAAAAGTACTAGATTCATGAGAAGGAACATGTCGCCATCGTATTCTCCGCCCAGCACGTGATGTGTCATGCGAGCGATTGACGAGACTTCGCCATCTTCCATTTCTGAAATTGTGTGAGCTATTTCTTTTGCCAAGTCTATCGCGAACATTTGAATCTCCCACTTTTTGGTACGCTGGCAAGCGTGACGATTGCTTTAGTATCCATTGACTCAAATTGAGCCAGTGGATTTGACCTCGTGTTTTGCGAAATCAGTGCATTGTCCAGTTGTCTAACGAGAAGATTGTATCCCAGATTGCGTCTGAATCTTTTCCAAGCTCCTCTGTGATCAGCATCTCGAATGTGAGCCTGTCCTTCTCATCATTCGTCTCACTATATTGCTCGGGGTTGCGATTTACGATCAACTTGTCTATGCGGAGAATGCCGTTCTTGCGCACCACGCGACCCTTGTAAATGCAGATTCCGGTCCAGCTGTGATAGAAACGATTGAACTCGCCGTCGAAGTACATAAACCAGTGGTCTTCCATACCTTCTGGGACGTGACCCTTGACAAGTACCATAAGTTCCTCTTCAGAAAGCTTGATGTCGATCTTTATGGTCGCATGCTTATGACGAGGCATGTGTAGGATCTTCCAGCTGCTTTTAAGAGCGATACGATCCTTCTTGGGATACTAACTTTCGTCACGCAGCACACCCTTGAGCTTGTCGTCTTTCTCCATCTTTTAGTTCTCAAAGGTTTGCGGATTAGCATCGAACTCGCATCCGCAGTCATTGCAGTGCCATTCTGGGTCTTCACCCGTTACACAACAGCCTCCGAGCACGATGAGCCCTGCATCGAGGTCATGCTCAAGCTTCTCATCAAAAACGGGCATACCCCAAAATATCCCTGCGATGTTTTTGCTATCGCATTCTGGGCATTTGGGTCTCTCGTTTGATGTTTTGCGGATATCCATATTACTCATCCCACCAATCCTGTTCATCTTGAGTCAATCGCATTACTCCGCCATTCTACCGGCGGGCGATACACGTTGTTGTTCCATAATGGGACAGGGGAGCGACATTTGACGTTGCGTATCTCTGGCATCGATTTATCTCATGTTGATTGCGTCCTAGAGTTCAGCGAAACCAAGGAAAGCTCCAACTTCTTGGCTCTCTTACGAAAAATTGTTAGCCCTAACCTGATCAAATAGCGAGGCAAAATATGAATGGATCTCGGCATGATCTAACTGCAGGGCATTGATGGAATGCGAACGACTCGAATACTGCGTCCAACCTTCAATAACGGGGAAATAGGCATTCGGGTTGCAGGATCTCAATTTAATCGATGAACCTGCGGAGGAGAAGTGTGAAGTATGGTCACTACCCTTATCAACTACGGTCCAATCATCTGGAAAAACCCCTTCCATTACGGGGCTTCCAAAATATCCGCAGGTGTTCCAATATTCTAGGTATTTTGATTCTAGATCTATATAAATGCCGTATTCGGGAAACACATTGCCTGGCTCTGCGTATCCAGATGATAATTCCGTCCGTGGATTATCCTTCTCTAGTCTTGGACTTCTGCTTTTTCGGTTAGAGTCAGCCGCCCATTCAACCCAGTATGCTAAGTACTTGTTAGGTCGCATATCTACTGTTGCAGGCGTGCAATCAGTCATCGGTTCGTAGAGGGAAGTCAGACGTTCTCCGAAATCCAATAAGTCGTTGATGAAACAGCATGAAGTCGATCTGGTGAAACACCCCTGCTCGCCATGTATGGTTATGAGTCCGGTTCTTTCCTCTGGGAGTGACCTGATTATATCCTTCAATGGTCGGTCGTCTTTTCTGTGCGTGCCGATGATCTCGCGAAATTCACTCTCATCCAAGCCTAGATATAAACCAATGTCATAATTGCCCAGGTTCGCCCAGCGCGTATCCCACTTTGGCCATGCATGCTGCAGAAGCAGCATGTAGGCATCAAGATATGGGCGGTCTCCCTCTATGTCCTCGCCACCGAACCAAATCAAGACTTTGTGATCGAAATCTAGAAGAAGACCTCCTTCGGCTCCTCCGTTGACAAGAAGTCTCCAGCATGCATCATCGTCATCGAAGTTTTCGGTCATGAACATACGGAAATTCTTTTCTCCGAGAATCGCAAATGCGTCCATATGCTGCGCTAAGCTGCGATCAAAGTAAATCTTTGATTCGCCATTTTCTATTGTGACTATGTTGACAGGACTGCTCATTGAACTCTCCAAGCAATCGAATATTGAATTGATTCTTGCCTAATTTTTGCAGAGAGTTCTCTGTAAGGTCTGCTGTTAATGGGACATGCTGCACTTAGTTACAATATGTGTGTGAAAGCCTTTACAGGCTTCTTCTTAAATTATTGTCACACCTGTCTCTTAAAGCTTAATTTTGCATTTTTTGATTGGTGTATTGGCTTTTCCAATTGCAGGCTTTTCGATACATTTCTCGCTCAGGAATGAAATGAGTTCATTAGGGATATCGCTCTCGTAGAATGCTGCCAGAAGCTCGAAGAACTCGCCTTGGGCTTCAATGGGTACGGTCAGAATACCCTCGTCCGAATACTGTGTATCAGGTTTTGTTTAGTAATTCGACGGTGCCCACGAAAAACAAGGGTCCATCGGGAGAGGTGACCATGTCGTCGGACGTGAGCTCGAAGCGGGGTATGTATACCTTGCAATCGTGATAGGGTTCGGTGCTCTTTTCAGTGATGTTTGAGGAGATGTTGTCCCAGACGGCCTTACTTGAAACATAGTTGCTCAGGGAGCAGCCTGCCGAGGGTGGCGAAGCGTATTGCCTGGTAACGCCGTGGATAACCAAGACGACGATTCAGCCATAAAAGTTTAAAATCCTGCAGGTAAACCTACAGTAAGGCGGTTTCGTTATACTTCTTCCAGTCCAGATATTTATATTCCTGCGGACAATCGTTCGATACCGAAATCAAGTTTCCTGCCCAACGACCCATGAGTAAGCCAGGCCTTGCCCTGGCACAGAGCAGCTTGGGCAGTGGATCATCAAGAGCGTCTTTCGAAACCGTTTCGCTTGAGGTGCGGCATTTGTCCCAACTAACGTCTAGACTCACATACTCTTTCATGTCGTGGTTTAAAGCATATCGGAAGTCTTTGACCATCAAATCGAAAGGCCCATCGTAGACCCTATCTTCCCATTGCTCTCCATCCCAATACTCTGTGTACTCGCGCCCTCGCGATTCCTTGAATCTGCCACCAATGTCTTTGTAGCAGTTCAAGGCTATCTCGTATGGATTGCCTATAAAATCGAGATCATAATCTTGATGCGTCGGGTCGAAGAAAGGGACAAGAGTTGGATTGTTTTGTTTCCAAGATTCGTCATAATCAAAGTAGTCGCCAAGATATACGACTAATTCACCCTTCCATGGACCTGTCAGCAGGGTTTCAACAGCCCGCGTGGTTGTTGTCGTGGTGCACATCGAGCAGGAGAGCATAAATCCGAAGTCACCAAAGGCGTCGCATACAAGTTTCTCCTTCTTAGCAGGATTTACCCACATGAAGTATTCGCTCATAAAGATTCCTCATTCTATCTCAAAGAATCGTTTCCAGAAAACCTACGAGTCGTGATTGAGCGCCTGATTTATAGGGATCTCGACCAAGAAATCATCTCGACGATCACTCGTCTTAACATATTGATTCTTATTGCGGTTCACAGTGACATTACGGATCTCAAGCACTTTTTTGCGCGCCCCTTGTGTTTTTGCTGAACAAGATTCTATATTTGATCGATCCTGCCGACTGTCCCATAAAAGCTCCTTCTGAAATAGTTCACAACATTATAGTTAAAGCATTGATTACAGGAGGAGGCAATGGATAAGAAAGAAGCAATATTCAGCATTGAGGTCTGCGATGCATGGAACATGCCGATATGTAGATTTGAGATTATTCAAGATGGGGCCAGATGCTTCAGCAGGTATGTCGAGAGATTGCAGATATTCAATTTGAATCTCGACAAAGATCTTGATAAGGCAACCAGAGTATATGCAAACGATGGTCAGAGACAAGCGTTTGAACGAACAATGGAAGAGTTTGATATTGAAGATAGGTACACTTATTACCCGAATTGCGACATAAGATCTATGACTTTAGGTGGGATGAGTTGGGTCATGTCTTATAACGGAAGGCAGATTCAAGGGGCCAATTTCGCTCCAGAAGGATTGCATGAACTCGCGTTGAACCTTCAAGGGATCTTTGGAGTTGATGGCCTACCGAGTTTTTTGGATTTCCCAGAAGGCTTCGACGTAAAGGATTGCCCTGATAGTCGTGTATTTCTAGATTATGGAATACACACATACAACTCTAAGGAATATCATGAAATCAAAGAGGGAAATGCAGAAATAGGGCTAGAGGAACTGAATACAAAAATCGACGCTGTCTCTAAAGATATGCTTCATGACATACGCCTCTATGCTGAAAAGCACCCTGATGTAGAAGATTATGCAACCATCTTGCAAAAGAACGGGATAAAACTTGATGCGGAAAAAATGAAGGTATTAGAAGTTGATCGTCTTGATGCTGAGTGTATCATGGCGTTGTTTGTTGCGACTTCTCGCATGGATCATGTAGAAGGCAGTGACTGCTTTAGTACATGCTTCAAGGATGGTACTTTTCAGGCATGGTTAGAAAGATTGGCTGATGCAACGGTAGAAAATTAGAAACGGAAAACTGCGCCTCGATGACACGTACTATGGCATGGACCAAAGAATCTCATTGGGGCTCTCGATAACTTAGGTGGCGAAAGACGCCTTAGCTATCAACTCAATGATGATAGCTTTACAGCCTTCAATTTCTTTCCTTTCGATCTATAAGTTCTTCTTTCACAAGCAAGAGGACTGCAACGACCAGTTCAAGTGCTGCTATGCGATCCTTTCCAAACCTGGCGACACCACTGGTATCCTGATGGAAATGTTGGGATTCTTGTCATTCCCACGAATCAACTGCGGAGATCGTCGTGCGTCCAGTGCAGGTATTCCTCTTCAGCAATTTTCTGAGTAAAAATCTAACGAATTCTTTTACGCGCACCATTACACCAAAACTCACCCAATTTAAGCTTCGTGATAATGTGCTCTCCTACTCCCATTTAATCGTAGTTTTGTCCTCCAAACGTACAATGCGTGCCAAATCATGCCATGTCATCCAGCTCGTATCATTGCGTTCATCTGGTTAAGTAAATCAACAGTACCGTTTTGAGCTCACTAGAAATTCCCGATTTACACATCTGCGTAAGGGGATAAATACGGCTTTGCAAAAAAAGCACCTATGAACAAGTGTTTTTCTCTTATTTCGACAATGTTGAGTACAAAAATGCCGAGATCCCGATCGTTTGCTCTGTGAATTTATTACTAGGAATATCTCAGGAATAAATTTGACATCGGGGTGTAAAAGCTTGAGTACAAAATGAGTTCCAAGTGAGTACAACGTTCCATAGCCTTCCTAACGTCCGGATTGGTGAAAGAAAGCAGCATAATTGCTCCACTGTGACAAATTTTCACAGTGGAGTTGAACTGGCCATCCTCTTCCGAAATTGACAGAATGTAGAATATAGTATACAATCTATCCATGTTAGAAGTTCTACAGACAGACGAATTCGCGAAATGACTCAAACGGCTCAAAGATGTTGCTGTGCGTGCACGGATCCTCGTGAGAATCCAACGCTTCTCGCTTACGGAAAACCTCAGAGACGCGAAGTCGGTTGGCGATGGTGTATTTGAGATGCGCATCGATTGCGGCCCAGGCTATCGCCTATATTACGCACTAAGAAGAAGCGAATTGATCTGCTCCTTATCAGCGGAGATAAGTCATCACAACAAAAAGATATCGCAAAGGCGAAGAAGCTGAACCAAGAATACGAATGATGGGAACGAAAATGAAAAAAGCTGCGAAATGGGATGCATCTGAGCATCTTGAGTCAGAGGCCGATATTGCCGCATATCTTAACGCGGCGTTAGAAGATGGAGATACGTCTGTGATCGTAACCGCTCTTGGCGACATAGCTCGTGCAAAAGGAATGACTCAGCTTGCAAAGGAGACGGGTATTACCCGCGATGGTCTTTATAAGGCACTTTCGCCCACGGGGAACCCATCGTTCGATACGGTGCAGAAAGTCGTGAAGGCTTTCGGGCTCAAGATCGACGTTGCGACTGCACGATAAACCCATAACACGTTAATAATTGTAATTGATCCGAATGGCCATAACATGAGTTCAAAATCTGACTACACTGAAACAATTGATAAGTTTTGGAGATTGGTACAAAACATTGACAATGCAGTTGCGAGCGGCGCTCCTCCGTCTATCAACTGTGATACCGCACGTTCGCTACATGAACGCATACCGATTTTGGCAGACATGGCAAGGTGCGAGTATCCATTTTATTCTCAGGTGCTCCTCGAAATCTCTCCTATCCTCTTTCGTAGCTGTATTAACGGAATGCATATTTTAAATATTGCAGCTTTTGGTGAATTGTATTTAATTGTAAGAAACCTTAAAGAAGAACCATTCAATCTATCTTTCTGGAGCGAAATTCATCCACGCATTAAAAGCGCATCACTTGAGTTATATTCGGATGGTCATTTCGGAGCAGCAGCAGAAAAATCAATTAAAGAAGTTGAGCAAAGGCTGCGCGAAATTTTTGCTATAGCGAAACCAATGGCTACAGAACCCAAGGATGCTACACAAATTGTTGGCGCTTTATTATCCGAAAACGGAGCATACCCGGTCACAAAATGTCGGACACCGTCAGAAAGAAGCTATAGCAGAGGCGTGAAGCTTCTGTTTGATGGCTTTCTTGCTTCTTACAGAAACCCTTCCTTCCATGGAAACAAAAGTATTTCGAAACATGAGGCGATAGAGCAAATCACTTTATCAAGTCAGCTGATGTTTATATTAGACAGCGGATCAATAACCCCTATTGAAGACTAGGCAATTTAGACAGGCAGGTTTCTTTCACTTTGTTCAATGCTATTAATCAACTTTTTTCATTTGTGCGGAAGGAACCTCTGTCGCTCCTTCAAGAGTAGTAGGAGTTTCTTGGAAATGTACTAGAGATGAGCCTAGGGTAATAATTGCTACTATCAAAGATATAAACGCAACGATTAGTGCAATTCTGCTTAAACGCGCATTAATGTTGTCAGCGCCGATAGAGCTAGCAGTTGTGAGAATGTCTCTATAGGCAGAGTCTCTCTTGAGCAATAGCTCAAAATTCCTGCTTGATTTTACTTTGAACTCCTCAATCAAGTCGATGGTTCGGCTTGATAAGTTATCATCTGATTGGCACCTTGGAGAATACACCATCTTCAAGTCCTCTAGACCATCCCATTTCCTCCAAACAGGCTCCCATAACAAACTAGCATCAAGAGCAGCTTCTTTTATATCCAAGCTGTCAGACAGCATTTCAAAACGAAGCTCCTCTGCTTTCTTACTGCGATGCTTCTTGTATTCCTTATATGCTTCGTCTCTGCGTTTAGCATATTTCTCTAGCATTGCATTTGTATAATTCTGTATGCAGATTTGTAAGAGAATATCTTGCACATGATCGGCGTAATGATGTGAAATTGCATACTCTTCATCGTTCCCATACATATCTAAATGATCAGCGATTGGTTCAACAGCTTTCTTTGTCTCTCCAACTATGCCAATGAAATCATAATCACTACGATTCTCATCACAAGGAACGATTGCTAAATTAGGCATTTCTGTTGATTTCCAATGAAAAATGCTACCAAGACCAAGTGCCCTATCTGCATCTCGGCATCTTTTGCTCACTGGTTCTGTAACTGGATCAATTCCTTGAAAAAGGAGCAAATCCGCGGCCGGTATATTTAACCCGTTTTTTGAGAAAAAACCACCACAACGCTTACTCATCCACTTGCGTGCGCTCTCATATATTTCATAACGCGCAAGTTGCGTAGCATAAATATCGCTAAAATGTCGCCCAAGTGCCTGAGGTCTTTTTCCATGAGTCTTTAACAATATCGGCTCATGATTTGCGTGCCATTCAGTATTGAGTTTGCTTACATATTCTTCGGCTGGTGAAAAGAATGCAGAAACGGCGGTCAGGCTTGAGCCAATCTGTATAGCCTTATATTCGACATAATCAAATTCGCAAGGGAGCTCAAGTGATACGCTATCGGGAATTAATCTATGGCATTTCCTGTCAACATCATAACCCAAGCGCCACCATCTGATGTTCTTTCTTGCTCGCGCGTCTCGTACTTTCTCTGAATTGAGATCGTCGTTCATCGCATAGGCATGAACGCCGTCCCATCCACTTTCATCAAGTTGATTAAATAGATCTTCACTATAGCTTGATGGGAAAAGCTCAACCAGCCAAAGCCCATTCATGCGAATCCGACAATTTTCAGGAACCCTTATGTTTTGATCAAAAGAATATGTATGAGAAGTAATCTGACGAGCATGTTCTTCATAGCTCGATAAATCGTTGATTCTTTTCCAAATTGCATTATTAATAGATTTCGGGAAAATCCTCTTTCTCCATGAGCCACCCAGCCAAAATAAAATCTTTCTTTGCACGCTGTACTTTTTTCTGCACTATCTTCCATCGTTTCTTCTCTCAAAATCGGGTTAAACACTACCACCCCTAGGTACAGAAACGGCGGGGAATATCCCCGCCGCAGGGTGGACCAAGATCTATTTGACCAGTCTATTGTTGAAAATTATAAGGCCAACGAGCTTTTGCAGCAATAAGCGCATTCTGGTCGACATGAAGTCGCAATTTTTAAACAATCTCGCGGTTTGAATTCGATATTCAGCTTTCTCTGCAGAATAGTTTGCATATGGATCCATTGAGAGAAAGGAGAATATCATGAGTGCATGTGAAGATAGAACAAGAAGACACTGGATCACGTCCTGCAGGTACAAGGACTGGTGATGCTCTCCTCAATGAGATCAGGTGGCTCTCAGGCCTCATGGCCGCGTTCGCCAGGCATGGCGAGGAGGACTTCGATGCCGTCGAGAGGATCTTGAGCCTTGAGAGAGACTGAGTCACCCCAACAATCTGCTCGAACAACTCTTCGGGTTCTATGCGTTTCGTGAATAAGTGACTATGCGGGACTATCCGGGACTAAGCAATTCTGTCTTGCGAGCACAAGAACCTCCTTGCATCTATGATCGTCACAGGCAGCAGGAACAAGGATGTTCACCAATCAACCAGCAATCAAGCAAAAACATACACCGATCAAAAGGGGTTCCAAATACGACTTCAGAAGTTGTGGATTTTCACCCCTCGTGATGACGCTCTAATGACGCGAAACGAAAGTTTACATGGATGCAACAGCGCTCTGAACAGGGCGTTTGGGTAGTGGCATGCCGTTTTCCATTACTCCCACTCTATGTTTATGAAATCCCGAATCGTGCAGGAAGTCTCGTATTTTCTGCATCCGAGTGCCGCCACGTACTGCTGCGTCCGCTTCGGGGACAAGTATGGGACAAAAAACGAAACTCAAGCGAAACTCAAAGGGGTTGAGTTTCGAAATTTGTCCCCGCGCCGGTATCGAGCTATCCCAAGTGAATAAATCGTGCGCCGAATTGGGCACCACGTCGTTTTACGTCCGATCTCGGCTAGCCCTCCACCGCCTCTATCTTGAACACGTTGATCGTGTCGACGTCTGGGCAGCAGAAACGGTCGCTTGGCAGCGTGCCTCCGTAGCGCAGGATGTCCACCATGGGGAACAGAGCGTGCATGGCCAGCGGGCATATCTTTCCTCGCTCCTCGTCGAAGTCGAAGGAGTCGCCTATCCGATGGCCGCGATGGCAGGGGCAATCGCCTTTTTGCTCAACGAGGGTGATCTTTATTCTCATAGCTTGCCCTCCCCGATGAAGCGCTCGATATCAACGCCGAAGAACCTCTCCTCCTTGTGGAGGTTGTCCTGGATGATAGCGCTCACGGTTTTCATGGCGTTCTCTGTTGCGTCGCGCAGGCACGTTCCGTCCAGCACGTCTCCGATGAGCGAGGCGGAGAACACATCTCCCGTGCCTGGGAAACGAGCGTCGATCATATCGAATTTAATCCGGAACACTTCGTCGGTCAGATGGTCGTAGCCAATGACGAAGTTTCCTTCGCGCGTGGTTACGCTGGTGATTATGACCGACTTTGCGCCCAGGGCTCGGCATGCGCTCAGCAGGTCAAGGGCCTGATCATCCGTGATGCATTGCTCTCCGACAAAGAGGCCCGTGAGAAAACACGCCTCGGTGAGGTTGGGGACGAGGATATCCGCTTTGGCGCTCAGCTTGCGCATGATGGAGACGTTGAGATCGCTCATTCCGTTGTAGAGCTTTCCTTCGTCGCCCATGATGGGGTCGACCACTACCAGCGTGTTGTCCCCCTGCTGCGAGATGAGCTTCTCCACCACGTCGACCTGCTTGGGATTCACCATGAATCCGGTGGATATGCAGTCGAAGGAGAAGCCGAGCTCGTCCCAGATACCGATGGCCCTTTCCATGTAGTCGGTGGTATCAAGGATGTCGAACTTGCCGAAATCAAGCGTGTTCGACACGAGCGCGGTGGGCAGGCAGGTTACGTCCACCCCTTTCGCAGAAAGGATGGGAATCATTGCCGACAGCGCGATTTTTCCTACGCCGGGCATGTCGTTTACGCAGCAGATTTTCTTCATGGCTCCTCCTTGCCTCTGACTATGCATATCGGTTGGCCGATCGGCCGCTACTTCTCCCTCGCCCCGTCCATGATGGCGTTCAGGGTACGCATGGCGCACTGCTCGCCGCACATGGTGCAGGTCCCCTCGTTGGAGGGCGGCGCGCTCTCGAAGCGGCTCCTCGCCTTGACGGGGTCGATCGCCTCGGCGAACATGCCCTCCCAGTCGACGCGCCTACGTGCGTCACTCATGCGGTCGTCGCGCTCGCGGGCGCCGGGGACTCCCTTGGCGATGTCGGCGGCGTGCGCGGCGATGAGCGTCGCGACGAGTCCGTCGCGGACGTCCTC